>Ga0255342_1000053_pt1 | contig 224038 bp, 193 predicted proteins | sample wastewater_treat_3_FD_192416 | JGI IMG/M metagenome (GOLD analysis project Ga0255342, IMG submission 192416) | Wastewater microbial communities from Lulu Island WWTP, Vancouver, Canada - plant14 | ecosystem: Engineered > WWTP > Wastewater > Unclassified | place: Canada: Vancouver, British...
TCCCAGACTTGCTTTAGTACAGAGATGACAGTTTCTGTATATATCCTCTTTCTGCCAGGCTTTTTGTATGGTCGGCTTTTTCTGGGAGCATGCATTTTGCGAATAATGGTTTTTCGGTTCAAACCCGTAGCTTCCTGAATTAGGGTAATGATTCGTGTTTTTTCAGCTTTGCTGGCTTTTAGGTATCTGGGACGATAACTTTCTACTAATTCCGTTTTGCTCTTTTTGCTCATCATAGGCTTTCCCTGCACTTTCTAATGTCTTGCATGGTGACTTCCTATTATGAGGCAACGTATTCTCAATAGTGACTTTTAATTTGAGGCAATGCGATTATCAGGGGGAATCAGCTTATTCGGGTATACTTATATTGTTAACCATCAACCATTTAATGAGGAGAGGTATGACAGAAAAAACACAATTCGAAACCTGGCAGGAAAAAGTCTATAAGCCAGCCATCAACAGATTTCCAGAACGTAAAGAAGAATTTAGTACCTCATCCAATATCCCTGTGCCTGTGGTTATTCCACCGGAAAAGATCAATCCGAACAATTTCGAGGATCTGGGATTACCAGCGTCTTATCCCTACACGCGCGGTGTCCAACCGACGATGTATCGTGGAAGGCTCTGGACAATGCGCCAGTATGCTGGCTTTTCGAGCGCGGCGGAGTCGAACAAACGCTATCGTTTTTTGCTCGAACAGGGGCAAACTGGTCTGAGCGTCGCTTTTGACTTGCCAACCCAGATCGGTTATGACGCTGACGACCCAATCGCGATGGGTGAAGTTGGCAAAGTAGGCGTATCGATTTCCTCGATCGAGGATATGGAAACCTTGTTTGACCAGATTCCATTGGATAAGGTGTCTACCAGTATGACTATCAATGCTCCCGCGGCTGTGTTACTGGCGATGTACATCGCGGTAGCAAAGAAACAGGGCGTTGATTCAAAAGCTTTGCGCGGTACGATCCAAAACGATATTCTCAAAGAGTATATCGCGCGGGGAACCTATATTTTCCCGCCTAAGAGCAGTATGCGCCTGATCACGGATATCTTCCAGTTCTGCAAGACGGACGTGCCCAACTGGAACACGATCAGCATCTCGGGCTATCACATCCGCGAAGCTGGTTCAACGGCTGTTCAGGAAGTTGCCTTCACGCTGGCAAACGCGATCGCTTATATTGAGGCAGCAATAAAGGCAGGAATGGACGTTGATGAATTCGCTGATCAATTATCGTTCTTCTTCAACGCGCATAACAACTTCCTGGAAGAAATTGCCAAGTTCAGAGCGGCACGGCGTTTGTACGCGAAGATCATGCGCGAACGCTTTGGCGCCAAGAACAGCAAATCTGAACGATTGCGTTTCCATACCCAAACAGCTGGTTCAACTCTGACCGCCCAGCAGCCCGAGAACAATGTCGTGCGTGTGACCTTGCAGGCATTGGCGGCGGTTTTAGGTGGAACCCAATCCTTGCATACCAATAGTATGGACGAGGCGCTGTGGCTGCCGACCGAAAAGTCGGTTCAGGTTGCTTTACGTACCCAACAGATCATCGGTTTTGAATCGGGCGTTGCCGACTCGGTTGACCCATTGGCAGGATCTTATTTGGTCGAATATCTGACCGATGAGATCGAAAAACAAGCTGCTGAATACATCAAGAAAATTGATGACGTTGGTGGCGCTTTGAGCGCGATTGAAAGCGGTTACATCCAAAGTGAAATTCAGGAAGCTGCTTTCCAGGCGCAAAGACGTCTTGAGAACAAAGAAGACATTGTCGTCGGCGTGAATAAGTTCCAGGTGCAGGAAGAGATCTCGCTGGAAGCCTTAAAGATCGATCCGAGCATTGAAGAGGAACAACACGCAAGGTTGGCTGCACTGCGATCCTCCCGCGACCCTGAAGAAGTTGAATCCTTGCTGAATCGACTAGAGGAAGCCGCGTTGAGTGACACGAACATGATGCCGATCATTATCGAGTGTGTGGAAAACAAGCTTACCCTGGGTGAGATTTGTGGACGATTAAGAAAAGTCTGGGGCGAATATGTCGCTCCCAATTACATCTAAGACAGGAGAACAATGGCAATAATCAAAAAAATAAACCATGTCGCAATTGTTGTTCGCGATATCGAAGAATCTCTAAAATTTTGGGAAGACCAACTGGGTCTGAAGCTTGACCATATTGAGGTCGTTCCGACCCAACATTCCCGTGTTGCTTTTATCCCGGTTGGGGATAGCGAAGTTGAACTTGTTCAGCCAACCAGCACTGATTCAGGGCTGGCAGCCTATCTTGAGAAACGAGGTGAGGGCATGCATCACCTTTGTTTCGAAGTTGACGATATTGATGCCAAACTGGCAGAGCTTAAAGAGAAAGGAGTTCGTTTGATCAATGAGACCGCCGAAGTTTTGCCTGGTCGAAAGATGGCTTTTCTCCATCCCAAAGCGGGCAACGGCGTTTTGATCGAACTCTATCAGTTAACAGATTAATTAATTCATCAAGGAGAGAGGATGAAATGATCATAAGAAATGGCCCAATCGTTACATGGAGTGATCCGAATCAGATATTGGAGGATCACGCGATCCTGGTTCAGGAAGGCGTTATCAAAGAAATTGCAATAGCCGATGAACTGAGCAAGCAATATCCAGATGAAGAAGTGCTGGACGCGCAGGGGCAGTTGATCATGCCCGGCAATATTTGCGCGCATAACCATTTTTATGGCGCGTTTTCACGCGGAATGGCTATCCCGGGTGAACCGTCCAGGAATTTTTCGGAGATCCTGGCAAATCTATGGTGGAAGCTGGATAAGGCGCTGGATGAAGACGGCGTGCGTTATTCAGCCTTGACGCTTTTGCTCGACGCGGTCAAATACGGAACAACGACAATTATTGACCATCATGCCTCACCAAATTTCATTGATGGTTCTCTGGATGTCGTTTACGAAGCTGTTTTGCAGTCCGGATTGCGCTGCGCGCTTTGCTATGAAGTGACTGATCGTGATGGAAAAGAACGCGCTTTGGCTGGCATTCGTGAGAACGCGCGTTTTATCGAACGGGTGCAAGATGGTGAGGTTGATCCAATGGTCAAGGCTCATTTTGGTTTACATGCCAGTCTGACAGTTTCTGATGAGACGCTGGATCGTTGTATTGAAGCCAATCAGAATCGGGCTGGTTTCCATACGCATGTGGCTGAAGGCATTGTTGACCAGGAAGACTCTTTGGCAAAATACGGCAAAAGAGTCGTGGAACGTTTCTGGGATAAGGGCATTCTCAACGACAAGAGCATTTTGGCCCATGGCATTCATCTGAATGAGAATGAAATCGACTTGCTGGTTCAATCCGGCACCTGGCTTACACATCAGCCGCGCTCCAATATGAACAACGCCGTTGGGGTAGCGGAAGTCGAAAAAATGTTGAACGCGGGTGTTCCCGTTTGTTTGGGAAACGACGGATTTTCCAACGCCATGTGGCAGGAATGGTTCGTTGCCTATTTGATCCAAAAAGACCATAAAGCTGACCCCAGGGCGATGAACGGTTATGACGTCATCAAGATGGCGGTTACGAATAATTCGAAACTTGCCACTCAAATATATGGCGGTTTGCGTGTAGGCGCAATTGAAAAGGGCGCTGCCGCTGACATTATCTTTGTCGATTACCATCCAATCACACCAATGCATGCTGGCAATTTGCCCTGGCACATTCTTTTTGGATTTCGTGACGGCATGGTGACGATGACGATGGCTAACGGAAAAGTCTTGATGAAGGATAGAAAACTACTCTTCCTGGATGAAAGCGAAATTGCTGCCAGATCCCGCGAAGTTGCCGCTCAGACCTGGGCGCGAGTGCAGGAAATGTAGAGGTGTAGATGACATACAAGATAGCAATTATTGGTGGAACAGGACGTGAAGGCAGCGGGCTTGGATACCGCTGGGCTTTAGCCGGCCACGAGATCCTGATCGGTTCTCGTAATGCGGATAAAGCTATTAAGGCGGTAGAAGATCTTATGCCGCGCTTTGAGGGTAAAGAGGTTAGGATAAGCGCCTGGACGAATGAGGAAGCGGTTGAGCAATGTGATATCGCTGTTCTGACGGTTCCTTTCAGCGCGCATGCTGCGACATTGGAGGGCTTGAAAGATCAATTGCAGGGCAAACTGCTTATCGATGTTTGTGTGCCAATCGTTCCTCCCAAAGTTACCAAGGTGCAAATGCCGCCGGAAGGCAGCGCCGCTCTACAGGCAAAGGCAATCCTGGGTCCTGATGTACAGGTGGTGGACGCGTTTCAGACGATTTCCTTTGAACACTTGCTTTCGGGTGAAGAAATCGATTGTGATGTTTTGGTGGCTGGTGGCAATAAGGAAGCCCGCGAAGTTGTGATCGGTCTGGCAGAGGATATCGGTCTGAAAGCCTGGGATGCAGGCGTAATTGAAAACACCGTTGTTCTTGAGGGTCTGACCTCGATCCTGATCGGATTGAATATTAAATACAAAGTTCCCTCCGCTGGGATTCGCATTACTGGAATTGAATGAAAAAAGCCAAACGATTAGAACTTACAGCATTAATAGACTTTCCTATGATCCAGCCAGGTGATGACCTGGCTGCTTGCATTCTGGAATCTGCCAAATTGAGCGAAGTCGAAGTTCAGGATGAAGATATCTTTGTTCTGGCGCAAAAGATCGTCTCAAAGGCAGAAGATCGCCTGGTGAATCTGACAACAGTCGAGCCTTCCGCTGAAGCGATCGAACTTGCTGAATATCTTGAAAAACGACCTGAATTGGTCGAGTTGATTCTGCAGGAGAGTAATGAGATCCTGCGTACGCGACCAGGGACGATCATCGTTGAGCAGAAAAAAGGTTTTGTGTGCGCGAATGCCGGCATCGATCATTCTAATGTCACTGGACCCTGGGGCGATCCTGAAGATTGGGTTTTGCTTTTGCCGGAAGATTCAGACCTTTCCGCGGCAAAAATCCGTGAAAAAATCGAAGAAAGAACGGGGAAACAAATAGCTGTTTTGATCATCGATTCCCACGGCAGAGCCTGGCGCAATGGCGTTTTGGGGACAACGATCGGCTTGTCCGGCATGCCGGGACTGATCGATATGCGTGGTGAAGAGGATATGAACGCCTATAAATTGAGGGTTACAACTATAGCCGCTGCTGACGAGTTGGCTGCTGCCGCGTCACTTCTAATGGGTCAGGCAAGTGAGGGCACGCCGGTGGTGCACGTTCGTGGTTTTCCTTATCCATTGCGGGAAGGGCATTCTTCTGAGTTAGTACGCGATAAAGAAAGAGACCTGTTCAGGTAAAAGAGATGACGAACACACAAATTTCAGATCTTAAAGTAACCGTGTTGGCGGGCGGTGTTGGCGGTGCCAAACTGGTTTTAGGGTTTGACCGCATCTTAGAAGCTGGAAATTTGAGCGTCATTGTCAACACTGGTGACGATTTCCGCCATTTTGGATTACAAATCTGCCCTGATCTCGATTCAGTCTGTTATGCCCTGGCAGGATTGGCAAATAAGACCTATGGCTGGGGGCAGGAAAACGAAAGCTGGCAGGTGGCAAACGCATTAGCCGATCTGGGAGCGCCGACCTGGTTCCAGTTAGGGGACCGCGATCTTGCCACGCATCTTGAACGGACAAGGTTGTTGGAAAGCGGGAAAACTTTGCAGGAAGCAACCAGAATTCTTTGTGATAGGTGGGGGATATTGAGTAAGGTTTATCCGATGACGAATGATCCTGCTGCTACATTAATTGAGACCAAACAGGGCAGCTTGCTTGCTTTTCAGGATTATCTGGTAAGACTGGCAGCAGAACCCGAGGTCGCGAGGGTAGTGCTTAGCGAAGCGGAAAGGGCGGAATTGCTTCCGGATGCCCACATCGCCATAGAGGATGCTGACCTGGTCGTATTGGCGCCTTCCAACCCCTGGGTATCGATCGATCCGATCTTATCCCTAAAAGGCGTTCGGAAATTGTTGACCAGCAAAACTGTTTATGTTGTTTCTCCAATCATCCAGGGGAAAGCAATAAAGGGCCCAGCAGCCAAGATGTTTTCTGAATTGGGAATCGAGCCGTCCAGTATGGCTGTTTTAAATCATTACAGAGATTTCGTGAATGTTTTTGTTTATGATGAAAGTGATGAACCATTAGAGGAACAAGAAATCGAAACGGTTCAAATGCAGACGATCATGAAAACCGACGAAGACAAAATCGCTCTTGCAGAAGCAATTGCGACACATTTTCTCAAGTCTAGGGGCAGACTATGACGACCTGGGCAATTTTGCCTGTTAAACCATTTAATTTGGGTAAATCGCGTCTGCACTCTTTTTTGGATAAAGAAGAAATATATCATCTCAATCGAGATCTTTTTACAAGCACCTATCGTCGTCTGGAAGCTTGTCATGAGATCGACAAAATTCTTGTCGTAACCAAGGACGAAGAGATATTGAAGTTGGTAGAGGAATGGGGTGGCGTTGCTTTGGCTGAGAACACGCCTTCCAGCTTAAATCTGGCAATTAGTCAGGCTTTTGCCTTTATCCAGGAATCAGAAGAATCTGGTCCTGTGCTTGTTATTCCTGTGGATCTTCCGCGCATGAAAACGGAAGATCTGGACGAAATGTTAGGATTAGCGAAGGAAAATGGCAATTCTCATATTAGCCCTGGACATGGTCTCCTGACCATGTCCGAACGAGAAAAAGAGTTGGGTTCCCTCGTGGTCTCCCGACCACGAATCATGGATTATTTCCATACTGAGAATTGCTGGAAGGAAAATCGGTTTCTTGTCATCGTTCCGGACTATAATCAAACAGGTACGAACGCATTGTATATGAGCAGACCAGCTCTGATCAAGCCGATGTTTGGACGTCGGTCGTTTCAAAAACATATTCGCCAGGCATTAAGAAAGTCGATTAACTTATCAGTTTGGTTGAATAAAGAGATGCAATACGATCTTGATACTCCTCAAGATCTGCAAAAATATAATAAAATTAATCAGTACCCTATTGAAATCATCTATTGAAAGAGAGGAACTCACCATGTTTGACAGAATTGCACTTTATTTACAGGATGCTCATGATCTGAGAGAGGGTCTGGACATCGTCAGGTACGCTGAAGAGAAAGGCTTTGAGGCTGTTTGGCAGGCTGAAAGCCGTTTGGTTCGGGATGCGATCGTTCCGATGGCAGCCTACGCTGCTGTGACTGAGAAGATCAAAGTTGGCTCAGGCGTCATTAACAACTGGACACGTAATATTGGTTTGCTCGCGTCAACACTTTTGACTTTGGATGATCTTGCTCCAAATCGCATTATTTGTGGCATTGGCGCCTGGTGGGATCCGTTGGCTAAGAATGTCGGAATTGATCGCACAAAACCGATGAAAGCCATGGAAGAAACGATCTATGTTCTGCGGAAATTGTTGAATATGGAACGGGTTACATTTGCTGGCGAATTCCACAAAGTAAATGGAATTGAGCTGGATGTCGTGCATGGCAGACGAGAACCCCGCAACGTTCCGATCTACATGGGTGCGACTGGCGGAAAAATGATCGAAATGGCTGGCAGGATCGCGGACGGCATCGTGATGAATTATTGTGTGCCGGTTGAATATAACGATGTTGCCATTGAACAACTGGAAAAGGGTTTGAAAGAATCTGGAAGAACTCTGGAAGAATTTGACCGGCCACAACTGGTGGTTTGCTCTGTTGATGAAGATCATGACAAGGCAATTGACACCACCCGCGAACTGCTGACCCAATATCTGGCGCAACAACCGCACATCGCTCAGGCAAGTGGCGTATCCAAGGATGTTGTTGAAAGCATTCAGGCGATCCTCGGCTGGCCTGCCACGCACGAACAGATTCAGGCTGCCAAACATCTGGTCCCTGAAGATCTGATCCATCGCATCACTGCCAGCGGTACCCCTGATGAAGCCCGCGCCAAGGTGCAGGAGTATATTGACCACGGTTGTACCTGTCCGATCCTCTACGCGGTTGGCGGCAACACAAAACTGCTCATAGACACTTTTGCGAAGGCATAATGAAAAAGTTACCCGGAAGTAGCGGTTGTTATGTTTGCGGACGTGAAAATCCGGTCTCTTTGAAGCTCGAGTTCTATGCCCGCGCTGAAGGAGAGGTTGTCTCGGAATTTGAGCTGCCTGAACAATATGCCGGCTATCCCGGGATGATTCACGGCGGCAATATTGTCGCAATTTTGGATGAAACGGCTGGCAGGGCTCTGACTACTGATGACCCAAACCGATTCATGGTGACGAATGAGCTGAAGGTCAAGTATTTACACCCAGTACCGACAAACACAAAACTCACTGTGGTCGGGAAAAAGGTGAAACAGCGCGGTCGGATCGGTGTCGCGCACAGCGAGATCCTTGACGCGAGTGGTCAAGCCCTGGCAGTTTGTGACGCTTTTTTTGTGGATGTCACTGAGGATCTGACGGCAGGAATGGATCTGGAAGAGACAGGATGGAAGGTGTATCCTGATGAATAAAGAAAATTTTGAATACCTGAGACCAGCCTCTTTGGATGAGGTGTTGCGATTACGAGCTGAGAACCCTGACAAGATCAAGTTTTTGGCAGGTGGGAGCTTTAAACCAATTCTTGAAGACGGCAAGACGATCATTGTTGACCTGCAGGACGCTGGTTTGGATTGCCTGGAAGTCACCGAACAAGGCTTTATGATCGGTGGGCTTGCCACCTTGCAGGATCTGGATAGCGCTCTGGGTTCTTCCGGCTTTTATCAGGCTTTGAGCACGGAATATGGTCTGAATGTTCGCAATACACTTAGCCTAAGCAATTTTCTGGCTCAGGCAAACGGCCGTTTACCGGTTTTGATCTGCCTACTGGCTCTGGAACCTATCGTTTATAGCCTTGAACATCCTGATGGACTGAGCTTGAGAGATTTTATGCTTTCGATGCCTACGGCTGATGTTGTTATCAAAGTCGAAATCCCAGCTTTCACAAAATTAGGATATGAAGGAGTTGGCAGAAGCCCAAAAGACCTACCCATCGTGAGTATGGCTGTAAACCGGCAAATGGATGGCAGCTTTCGTGTAGCTTGCGGTGGAACAGTTGAGATTTGGGAGACTTTTGAGCTTTCTCAGCCGGATGAAGATGATATAGAGCAAATCTCCAAACTTTACCAGAATTCTGATGATGCCTGGGCGAGCGCGGAATATCGGCAGAACGTGGCTAAGGTCTTGCTGACACGCGTTCTCCAGAAATTAGAAAGCATTGCGTAGGTGGCATGATGAAGATCAAGCTTCGAGTAAATCAAAGCGATTACCCAGTTGAGATCAAGCCGGAAGAAAAGCTACTGGCTGTATTGCGGCGTCTTGGTTTTCTGAGTGCCAAATCAGGCGGTTGTGTCAAGGGCGAGTGTGGGGCTTGTACGGTATTGATGAATGGAAAGCCAATCAATAGCTGTATGCTTTTTGCATTGCAAGCCCAGGAACACGAGATCGAGACCGTCGAAGGGATGGGCGAACGCCCACAACAAGGCTGGAAAGAAACCAAGGGACTTGAAATACTGCAGCAGGAGTTTGTTGAAAGCGGTTCGGTGCAATGTGGATATTGTACGCCCGCGATGATACTGGCAGCCCGCGCTTTGTTGGAGAAGACGCTTGAGCCAACAGAAGAACAGGTACGCGAAGCGCTTTCAGGCGTTTTGTGCCGCTGTACGGCTTATATCAAACCTGTCCAGGCTGTCCTGAAAGCGGCTGAGAAGATCCGAAATGGGATCAAAGCGTCAGAATACCAACAGGAAGAAAACATTGGTCATTATGAGCCAAAGATTGTCACGATTGATCAACGGGACGAGACCGTAACGATTGGAAAATCTGAGATCAAGGTAGATGCCCTCAAATTGGTGCAAGGGAAACAGGCTTTCACCGCTGACTGGCAAATGCCTGGCATGCTTTATGCCAAAGTACTACCCTCACCTTATGCCCACGCGATCATTAAAAGCATCGATACCAGTCAGGCAAAAGCTCTGGAAGGCGTCGAATGTGTTTTGACCTGGGAGGATCTGCCGCGGGTGGTGCATTCCACCGCAGGGCAGTCCGATCCTATCCCTGGACCTTTGGACATGTTCTCGTTGGATAAAAAAGTGCGTTTTGTTGGCGATCGGGTTGCCATGGTGGCTGCTGTTAGCCCGGAAATTACTGAAAAAGCGCTTGGTCTGATCAAGGTTGAGTACGAGGAACTGGAACCGATCATTGATATGCGCGACGCCATGAAAGAAGGCGCGCCGATCATCCATGACGAAGAAGAATATGTCAATTTTGCTGATTCTGACCCAAGCATAAACCTGGCAGCCAAAATCCGGATCGATATCAACGATGTTGAGAAGGGTTTTGCTGAAGCTGACCAGATCTTTGAGCGGGAATATGTTGTCCCCAAGGTGCAACAAGCACATATTGAACCGCATGTGACGCTAACTTACTGGGATGAGGATGATCGACTCGTTGTTCGAACCAGTACTCAGGTGCCTTTCCATGTTCGCAGAATGATCGCACCAGTTCTGGGTTTGCCGGTTAAACGGATCAGAGTGATCAAACCTCGTATCGGAGGCGGTTTTGGCAATAAACAGGAAGTCCTGATCGAGGATGTTGCCGGACACCTGACCATCGCAACCGGAAAACCGGTCTTGTATGAAATGACCCGTGAAGAGGAGTTTATCGCCTCCCGTTCACGTCATCCCATGCGAATTCGAATGAAAACCGGCATCAAAAATGACGGCACGATGACTGCCAATGAAATGTACGCGCTTTCGGATACCGGAGCATACGGCTGCCACGCGTTGACGGTGACGGGCAATACGGGTCAAAAGTCAATGGGTTTGTACGTTGGTGATGGTGAGTATCGCAAGAAACCAAATATCCGTTTCTATGCGGATATTGTTTATACAAACACACCGCCTTCCGGCGCGTATCGCGGTTATGGCGTGCCTCAGGGTTATTGGCCGCTTGACCGTCATTTTGAACATATCGCAAGATCGATTGGAATGGATCCAACCGAATTTCGCCTAAAGAATTGTCTCAGACCAGGAGAGCATCAACCCTTTAGTACCGCCTGGAATGAGGGGCGGGAGCCGGTGCCTGAGATCATCCAAACTGTTGGCATAGAAGATTGCGTTAGCCAGGGTAAAGAGGCGATTGGCTGGGATGAGAAATTCGGTAACGAAGAATGGCATACCGTTGAAGGAAAACCTCATCTGAGACGCGGGATCGGCGTTGCTACGGTCATGCAAGGAACAGCGATCCCATATCTGGACATGGGCGGCGCGCATCTCAAGATCAACGATGACGCCAGTTTCAACCTGATGGTTGGAGCCACGGATCTGGGTACCGGAAGTGATACCGTTTTAGCCCAAATTGCCGCTGAGGTGCTGGGCGTCAGGACGGACGATATTATCGTTACTTCCTCTGATACCGATACAACTCCCTTTGATGTCGGCGCCTACGCCTCTTCAACCACCTATATTTCCGGTACTGCTGTCAAAAAAGCAGCTGAGGAAGTAGCATTAAGAATAAAAGAGCGAGCGGCAGTCTTCTTCGAAGAAAACGGTACAAAGGTTGAGATTAATGACATCGTGCTCAAGGACAAAATGGCTGTCGCGCCCAATGGCGACAGCATCAAGCTAGAGCAGATCGCTTTGGATTCCCTGCATTGGCGCAATCAGGAACAGATCATGGCAAGCGCCTCTTATGTCTCACCAAATTCACCACCTCCATTCGCGGCTCAATTCGCGACTGTTTTGGTCGATCTGGAGACAGGGCAGGTCACTGTCGAAGATCTTGTCATGGCAGTTGATTCTGGTGTTATCATCAATCCCGTGACAGCGTCCGGACAAATTGAAGGCGGTGTCGCGCAGGCACTCGGTTACGGTGTGAGTGAAGAAATGGTCTATGATGAACGCGGCGTACCGCGAGAAGTTGACCTTATGGATTATCATATCTTCCGGGCAGATGAAATGCCAAGGATTGAGACGATCTTTGTCCAGACCTATGAGGAAACTGGCCCATTTGGTGCCAAAGCCGTGGCGGAAATTCCTTTGGATGGCGCCGCGCCGGCTATTGGTAATGCGGTTTTAGACGCTTGCGGCGCAGATATATTGGATAATCCGGTCACACCGGAAAAAGTCTGGAGAGCCTTAAAAAGTAAAGAGGTGAAAAGTGGAGACAGGTAGTTACCAGCGTAAATACACAGATAGGATATTTGTTACTGGTCATATAAATCCTGATACTGACTCAATTGCTTCCGCGATTGGGTATGCCTGGTTATTGGCTGAAAGGGATGGAGAACCGACTGTACCCAGCCGGGCTGGTGCGGTCAATATGCAGACTGCTTTCGTCTTGAAAACCTTAAATTTAGACCCTCCGCTACTTCTGACTGATGCGAGTCCACGATTTGAATCAGTAATGCGCCGTTTGGATGTAGTTACGCCTGATAAATCACTTAATGAAGCGTGGACGATACTGACCCGAACTGGTGGTATAGCTCCCATTGTAAATACAGATGGAACACCATATGGGATGGTTACCGGTGATAGCTTATTTGACTTTTTACGCCGTGTGATCGGTCCGCACCCTAAATTCAAGGATATGACAATTGCCGAGATGCTCGATATTCAATGTAGAGAAGCAGCAACACGAAACATTCCTAGGTTTCAGCCACAAACCCGTATAAAAGATGTCATTAATCGATTGTTACGTCAGGAATTTAATGAATATTGGGTTGTGGATGAGAATCATCGCTATGTTGGTGTGGTGAGACAGCGAGATATCGTCAATCCTCCTAGAATTCGGGTAATTCTGGTTGATCATAACGAGCCACAACAATCAATCGCCTCTTTGGAAGAAAGCGAACTCCTGGAAATATTGGATCATCATCGTTTGGGTAATCAACCGACACACTATCCTATCAAATTTACAGTCGATATCGTTGGTAGTACATCCACCTTGGTTGCAGAGCAAATCATGGAAGCTGGACTGAGCGCGCCACCACAGATTGCCGGTCTTCTATTGGCTGGGTTGCTCTCGGACACACTTATTTTGAGCTCTCCAACAACAACCCCACGGGATAAGGCTATTGCCGAAGTTCTATCGCGCTGGGCTTTTGTGGCTGGTTCTCCTTTGGAGAATGAGAATCTGAAAAGCTGGGGCGATGCCATCATAAGAGCTGGCGCAGGCTTGCTGACTCAGGAACCTGAAAAGATTGTCCGTGCTGACATGAAGGTCTATGAAAGCGGAGGCCTTAAATTTTCTATGTCTCAGGTTGAAACAACTGATTTGTATCAGATCGGTGATTTTGTGCCACGTCTTATCGAAGCCCTTGATGGGCTTAAGAAAGAACATGGTTTGGATTTCTCTGGTCTAATGATTACCGATGTGGTCGAAGGGTCAAGCCGACTAATATTTGTGGATGCGCCACCGGCTTTGGAGGAGTTACCATATGAACCGCTCCCCGATGGAACTGAACTGGCAGAAGGAGTGGTATCACGTAAAAAACAACTACTGCCAATTTTACTTTCTTTACTCGAGGCATAATGATAGATATATATGAAAAAATAATGGCAGCAAACCGCACTGGCAATTCGGTTTGCTATTGTGTTGTAATCGAAACCAAAGGCTCTGTTCCAAGACGGTCAGGCAGCAAAATGCTGGTCTATACCGATGGCAGCACTGATGGATCGGTTGGTGGAGGTGCGGTAGAAGCTCAGACTGTTGAAGCAGCTTTAAAAGCTCTGAAAGATGGTAAACCGCAGATTTTACACTATACCCTTAATCCGCAGGAAGAAGGCGCGGTAGGTGTATGTGGTGGAAATGTAAGCGTTTATATAGAACCACAGATGACCCAACCGATTCTCCTAATCCTTGGTGCTGGTCATGTTGGAAAATCTGTGGCGAAGTTTGCTCAGTTGCTTGATTTTCGGGTAATTGTTTCTGATGATCGGGCTGAACTGTGTACCAGTGAGGAGATACCAGGCAAAGTGGAGTTTTTGCCATGTTTGATGGAAAAGATTCCCGAACATCTTGAGATCAACGAACAGGTTTATATTGTTGGTGTCTCAAGGGGCAGCGATGTAGATGTCGCTGGATTACCTGCGATTTTGGAGCACAAGCCGGCTTATATCGGTTTAATTGGCTCAAAGAAACGCTGGGCAAGCACCAAAAACGCTTTGATGGAACTTGGTGTTCCAGAAGAGCGTATCGCATGGATAAAATCACCGATAGGACTTTATATAAAAGCTGAAACCCCTGACGAAATTGCTATAAGTATTTTGGCTGAAGTCATTCAGGTTCGCAACGCTTAAAAATGGCACAGGAGTAAGCCTATGTGGAAAAATTATTTCATGCCGGAAACGGTTGAAGAAGCTCTGAAACTTCTGGATGAAGGAACTGAAAATACTAAACTCATTGCTGGTGGAACGGATCTAATGGTGGAGATTCGCAACGGAAAATGGCCAAAGCTTGAGAGAGTAATTGATATTTCCAGAGTTAGGGACCTAGGCCGAATCTATCAGGATGACCAGGGCTTGATCCACATTCAGGCAATGGTAACTCATAACGATGTGCTGAAATCTGAATTAGTTCGGAAATATGCTTTGCCATTGTATCAGGCATGTTACAAAGTTGCCACTCCGCAGATCCGGAACCGTGCTACGGTAGTTGGAAATTTGGTAACCGCGTCACCAGCTAATGACACGATCACACCATTAATCGCCATGGATGCAGCTTTGACGCTTAGTTCCCCAGAAGGGGAGCGGATTGTTCAGCTAAAAGACTTTTATACCGGTGTGCGAAAAACTCTGTTGAACCCGGATGAGATCGTCCGCGAGGTATTGATTCGACCACTTGGTGAACATGAAAAAGGCAGTTTTATAAAGCAAGCCTTGCGTAAAGCTCAGGCAATCTCTGTCTTGAATTGTTGTGTTTTGATTGAACTGGAACATGATTTGATTCTTAACGCAATAGTGACGATGGGCTCAGTAGCGCCAACAATTATCCATTCACCGAGTGCTGAAGAATATCTTGTAGGCAAGAGGTTAAATCAGGAAGTTGCGAGAGAAGCAGGTATCCTGGCGATGCAGGATGTGCGTCCCATCAGTGACATACGAGGTGATGAAGATTATCGACGCTACATGATGCAGGTATTAGTAGAAGATGCTATATTGGAGATTCTGGAAGGCAGAACAGATAGCAAAATGCCTCTCCATCCAGTAACTCTTACGAGCCAAAACGGCATTTGTGAACCTGATCTCAGTGATTGGGACGGAAGCTTCCTGAAGACCACCATCAACGGAGAAGAAATGGAGTTTCCAGGAAACTTTGAAGTTAGCCTTTTAAATTTCATACGAGAGCGTGTAGGTTATACTGGACCGAAGCCAGGTTGCGAAGAAGGAGAATGTGGGGCTTGTACGATCCACATGGATGGGAGGGCGGTTGTGAGCTGTCTGATTCCGGCTCCAAGGGCTCACCACGCTGAAATACTAACCATTGAAGGGCTGGCACCTGAAGGTCAAATGCATCCAATTCAGGAAGAATTTATAAATTATGGCGCGGTTCAATGTGGCTATTGTACGCCTGGCTTTATAATGGCAGCCGCAAAATTGATGGAAGAAAAAGATAATCCAAGTATTGAGGATATTAAAGATGGCATTTCAGGAAATCTTTGTCGCTGCACCGGCTATTACAAGATTATCGAAGCAATCGAAGCGGCTTTTGATAAGCGTGGAGGGGAATAATGAATGAGGTTGGTAAATCAACTAAGCGCATTGATGCTGCAGTTAAAGTAACAGGTAAAGCAAAGTACCCGGGAGATTTCCATTTTGCCGATGAATTACACCTGAAAGCACTGTGCTGCGGGCGTGTTCATGCCAGAGTTTTATCGATTGATACCAGCCAGGCAGAAGCTTTGAATGGTGTCGTTGCCGTTATTACGGCGAAAGATGTGCCTGTAAACGAATATGGCCTGTTTTATATGGATCAACCAGTACTCTGTGGACCTGGTTCTTCTAAGCCAGGTGCGGATATTGTAAGGTTTGAATCTGACCAGGTAGCCCTGGTGATCGCGGAGACAAATGAAATTGCTGAGAAAGCAATAAGTTCGATTCATGTTGAGTATGAAGATTTGCCAGTTGTAGCTACATTGGGTGACGCGCTAAAAAAAGATGCTCCAATTTTGCACCCAGACAAGGACTCAAACATTTTGCATCATAATGTTGTTCGGCTTGGCAATGTTGATGAAGCGTTTAAAAATTGTGATGTTATCGTCGAATCAGAATTCCAAACACCGGTTCAGGAACATGCTTATATGCAGCCTGAATCAGGTATCGCTTTTTTGGATGAAGAAGATAGAATTACGCTCATCGTTGGCGGACAGTGGACGCATAAGGATCAGGAACAAACCGCTCACGCGCTTGATCTTCCGTTAGAAAAAGTCAGAGTGATCTATCCAGCGATTGGCGGCGCTTTTGGCGGTCGTGAAGATATGTCTGTTCAGATCATCCTCGGATTGGCGGTATACCATTTGCAAAAAATAGGGATCAAGCGACCGGTAAAAACGGTCTGGTCAAGAGAGGAATCTATCCTTGGGCATTGTAAACGCCATGCCTATAGCATGAAAGCCAAATGGGGAGCAAATAGGGATGGGAAAATCCTTGCTGCACAATGCGAAATCTGGGCGAATGCCGGTGCATACGCTTACACGACCGTGAAAATATTAAATAACGCGACTTTTTTGGCAACCGGCCCTTATGAAATTCCTAATGTCGCGACAGATGCCTATGCGGTCTTTACCAATGATGTCCCAGGAGGCGCTTTCCGAGGCTTTGGTGGTCCTCAGGCAGCCTTTTTGGCAGAAATGCAGGTCGATAAACTTGCGGCTCTTTTAGATATGGACCCAGTGGAACTGCGTATGAGGAATCTTTTCAAGGAAGGTTCAATGTGTTCGATGGGTACGGTTTTGCCGGAAGGTGTGACCATCCGTCAGGTGACGGAACGTTGCGCGATTGAAGCGGGATGGCGAAAGAGTGAAAAAGGTTGGAAGCGTCCAGAAGCTCCAAAATCTGAAAAGGAGTATATAAAATCCGGCTGGGGACTGGCTTGCGGCTATAAAAATGTTGGCTTCTCTTTTGGAGCGCCGGAAAACTGCGGTGCGACCATTATCCTTGAAGGAAATTCAGAGATCGAAGTAGCGAAGCTTTATCATGCTGGCGCGGAAGTTGGGCAAGGCGCTCATACAGTCCTGGCTCAAATGGCTGCTGATACTCTAGGTTTACCTTTAAGCAAAATCCAAACTTTTTATTCTGACACCGCTGTTACCTTGAATTCAGGTAGCGTTTCCGCATCTCGTATGACCTATATGGCTGGCAACTCGATCATTGGCGCTGCAAAGATTGCATTGGAAAAATGGGCAGAGGGCAACCGACCAGCCATGGGCTCATTTGTTTATCGACCCACAAAAACCACTCCAATGGACCCAGTCGATGGACATTGTTACCCAAATTTCACTTATGGATACGTGGCACAGGCTTTTTTGGTTGATGTTGATACCCGCAGTGGCGAAGTGAGCATCCGCAAAGCAATCAGCGTTGATGACGTTGGGAAGGCGATCAACCCGCAGTTAGTGGTTGGGCAAATTGAAGGCGCGGTTGTTCAGGCAACTGGATATACCTTATTGGAAAATTGGAAGAAAACAGGTGCTAAGGTAAAAACTGACAGATTCTCAACTTATTTGATTCCAACGGTGATGGATATTCCTGACGAAACAATTAGTGTGGTGATGGAAGAAGCTGAACCAACTGGGCCATATGGTGCCAGAGGAGTTGGTGAGATGCCTATTTTGCCTTTTGCGCCAGGTGTTGTAGAAGCTGTCTATCAAGCCACCGGTATGCGGTTTTACCACTTCCCTTTGACTCCTGAGAACGTTTTGCGAGGTTTGGGAAAACTGCCAAAGAAGGAATGGAGTTTTTGGGAATTTGAGTAAGGGGTTAGAAGAAAAAGTTGCAGGTGTTATCCTGGCGGCTGGTGGTTCCAGTCGCTTTGGCAGGCCTAAGCAATTGCTCCCCTGGGGTGAGCAAAATTTTGTTAATACTGTTTTGCAAACCGCACGATTGGTTGGTCTTGATCCTTTGATAATCGTCTTAGGCAATTGTGCAGACGTAGTTAGAACCACCATACAGGATGAGGACGTGCAAGTTCTCATTAATTCGGATTGGAAATTGGGTCAATCTACTTCCCTCAAATTGGCTGTAAATCATCTGGGAGAAGATATTGCAGGAGCAATATTCTTATTGTCTGATCAACCGCACCTAACAGTAGATTTTCTGGCATCAATTGCGGAGCAAGGTAGAAAAAGCTCTAAAGTAGTTGTTCCTTATATCAACGACCGCCGAACAAGCCCAGTGTTCTTCCCCGCAAGTTGTTTTGACAAATTTAGGGTATTAACCGGTGACCAGGGCGGCAGACAGATCATGTCAGAATGTCCAGTCGTACTCTTCCCCTGGCTGGATGAAATGATGGCGTTGGATATTGACACGCCTGAAGATTACTGCCAACTCTGTGAGTTCTATAGCATACCAGTTGCACCAGATATTTTATAATTAATTCAACCTGGGAAACATAGCGCCGGCTCGCTGTTGTGAGTGACGAGGTGGGAGGTTTCTTTTCGCAGGAGAAGACTAACCAGCAGTGCTGGGATAATCGAGAGATCGACGGATGCCTCCAGGACGCTACGCCAATTGTCGTTAGCGGTTAAAGAAAACTTGAATATCGGGGTTATGATTCTGCTGGGATTGCTGTTTTGCAAAACGGGGAAATTGAGATCCGAAGGGTCGTCGGAAAGATCGAGAAGCTCGAAAAACGGTCAGCAGCAATCCTGTTGAAGGGAATATTGATATCGGTCATACACGCTGGGCAACTCACGGCGCGCCAAGCGAGCAAAACGCACATCCGCATGTTGGCATGGCAGATAGGATCGTGATCGTACATAATGGCATCGTTGAGAATTATCTTTCTCTGCGTGAAGAACTGATCGCTTAGGGTATCGAATTCAAGTCTGAGACTGATACAGAAACGATCGCGCATCCGATCGAAATATTTTATAGTGAAAGTAATGATCTTTACAGTGCCGTTCAAAGCTCGCTAAATATGATCAAAGGCGCTCATGGATTGGTAGTGATGTCCACTGAAGAGCCAGACAGGCTGATCGCGGCACAGCTCGGTACCGCGGGCAGGGTTACCATGGGCATTGGCGACGGCGAGATGTATCTGGCAAGTGAAGTCTCTGCGATCGTTGGGTACACTCGCCGGCTGATATTTCTTGAATCGGGACAGGTGGCAGTCATTAAGAAAGATGGCTACAGTGTTCAGGGTTTGGATGGAAATCCAGTTCATGTTGAGGTGGTGAATGTCCCGTGAGATCCTATCTCGGTTGAAAAAGGCCGTTACCGTCACTTTATGCAAAAAGAGATCCATGAACAAGTTCGGTTGCTTTCTGACACATTGAGTGGACGGGTGGATTTTGATGAATATCGAATTCATCTGGAAACCTTAAATCTGGATGAAGAGAAAGCCAAGGCGATCCGGAAGATATTTATCACCGCCTGCGGCACGTCAGCCTATGCCGGAATGGTGGGGAAGTATCTTATTGAGGGTATCGCAAGGATACCGATTGAGGTCATGGTAGCTTCTGAATTTCGTTATTGTTACCCGATCATTGAGCCTGGCACAGTCGTGTTGGCAATCTCGCAGTCTGGTGAGAACGCGGATACCCTGGCAGCAATGGAAGAAGCCCGTCAGAAAGTCGCACTATTGTTATCAAGTGTCAGTGCGATTGGCTCCCAGGCAATGCGTATTGCAGATGGATATATTTCGATGCAGGTTGGACCTGAGATTGGTGTGGCTTCAACCAAGGCTTTCACGCCACCTTTGCCTGACCTTTATATGATGTCAGTCGATTTAGCGGATCTCAGGGGAACAGTATCTCTTGAAAAGCGCACTGAAATGGTCAAGGACCTTCTAAAAGTTCCTGGTTTGGTTGAAAAAGCACTGAAGAATGAAGACGCAATTAAAGCCATTGCTAACAGATATAAAGGCATGAAAGGTGCGTTATATCTGGGAAGAGGGGTCAATATGCCAATTGCGTACGAAGGAGCTTTAAAAGTTAAAAAAAATTTCTACAAGCATGCGGAAGAAAATCCTGCTGGAGAAATGAAGCATGGATCGATTGCGCTAGTCGAAAAAGATCAGCCTGTCATAGTAATCGCTACCAGGGCCGCCTGGTATGAGAAGATGAATAGTCAGATTAAACAAGCAAAAGCCAGAGACAGTAATGTTATGGTAGTCGCTACAGAAGGTGATGACTTGATCACAACCGTTGCTGATGAAGTATTTTGGGTCCCTGAAACACCCTGGTTGTTGAGCCAGGTTGTCAATACTATTCCGCTTAAGTTATTTAACTATCATATAGCCGCTCAGCTTAATTTGGAAATAGACCAACCGCGAAACCTTGCGAAATCAGTGACTGCGGAATGATTTGAGTGCTGTTAGTTTGAAAAAATACAGCGGAACGCTTAAAATGTTGAAAACAAAATTCTAAGGAGTATATCTTGGCAAACAAAGAACAAATATTAAATGCTTTATCTCACGTAATGGATCCGGAGCTGCGTCAGGATCTGGTAAGTTTGAAAATGATTGAGGATGTTGTGGTCGATGGGGACAAAGTTAGATTTTCGATCGTGCTAACCACTCCCAGTTGTCCTCTTAAGGGAAAGATCGAAGCTGACGCAAGGCGCGCGGTATTGACGATGACTGATGTGAAGGAGGTTCATATTAATATGACTTCCCGAGTACAAGGGGCAAAAAAGACTATGGATTTTGGTTCAAATCGTTTTGAACATGTTATTGCTGTTGGTTCGGGAAAAGGTGGTGTTGGAAAAAGCACTGTTTCAGTTAATATCGCTCTGGCATTGGCAAAGGATGGTGCTAAAGTTGGCTTGATGGATGCTGATATTTATGGACCGAATATTCCACGCATGTTGGGTATTGATAGATTACCTGATACACTGGAAGGGCAAAAAATTAGACCAGCAGAACTTTTTGGACTTAAAATTCTTTCAATTGGGTTTCTGGTTCAAGCAGGACAACCGTTAATTTGGCGTGGGCCAATGCTTCATTCGGCTATTCAACAGTTTATAACCGATTTTGATTGGGGAGATCTGGATTATTTGGTGGTTGATCTGCCACCTGGAACCGGTGATGTACAATTGTCTCTTTCCCAAAAACTTCCTATTGATGGTGCTGTAATAGTCAGCACGCCTCAGCAAGTTGCAATTGATGATGCTTATCGAGCTGTTAGCATGTTTGAAAAGCTTGAGGTACCGCTTTTTGGCATTATTGAAAATATGGCATATTTACCGATGCCAGACGGAACTGAACTTCACGTATTTGGCGAAAATGGAGGAGAACATCTCGCCTCACTAGTAGGAGCACGCTTCCTTGGAAGGATTCCAATCGACCCAGCTATTGGCAAGAGCGGAGATATTGGCTCACCGGTGGTTATACAAGAACTATTGAGTGATGCTGCCCAGGCTTTTGTGGATATCGCCAGAAATATAGCTGCAGAAGCGAGCAAAGTGGCTCATGGTAAAAGATAAAGCGGATGATATAATTATTTAACATGTCAGAACAAACACTAATAGGCGTTCAATTCAGAGCAGTTGGAAGATCCTATATTTTTTATCTACCAGAGGATTTGCAGGTCGATGTTGGTGATTACGTCATTGTCAATACAACTCGTGGCAAACAAATGGGAAAAGTTACACAGATCAACCTGTCTGTTCCTGAGAATCTGCAAGAGATTCAAACAGTTGAACGCCTGGCTACTTCCAAAGATTTAATTCTTAAGGATATGATCAAACAAAAAGAAGCTGAAGCGGTTGAGATGACTCGTCATTTTTTGGAAGAAAATGAAACTTATGAGGGCGTCAAGGCAATGGATGCTGAATATTCATTTGATTCTGAAAAATTGACCTTGTTTTTGAGTTATGACAATGTACCTGACTTTAACATGAGAAATTTCATTCGGGAAGCTGCGCCAATGTTCCAGGATACAAGAGTTGAGATTCGACAGGTGGGTCCCCGTGATATGGCAAAAGAACTCGCCGGTTTGGGAGCCTGTGGAATCGAAAAAAGGTGCTGTTCACGCTTCCTTACTGAATTCAGCTCAATATCGATACGAATGGCAAAATCGCAAAATGTATCCCTAACACCTTCTGAAATAACTGGAATATGTGGTCGATTACGCTGTTGCATGGCTTACGAGCACGAATTCTATGAGGAAACTCGCAAATACCTGCCAAAACTCAAGAAAGTGATTCAAACACCACTGGGTGAAGGAAAGGTTGTTCAGGTTTTACCGCTTACTGATTCTGTGATTGTCAATATTTCTGAAGTTGGACCCAGGGAAATTAAACGCTCCGAGTTGGAATCTGGCAAAATGGAAGATAAGAAACCGTTTATTCCTAATTACGAAATGAACATTGATGAATCGGACGGAGATGTTGAAGTAATAAATCTACAGAATCAGAAGACGCATTTTTCCCATAATGGGGTACAAAGGGTCGAAGGACAAAATCGTAACGAAAATAGTAAACAAGGCTTTCGTAAAGACAAACAAACACAAAAGGGCAATGTCGCTGGTGCCGAGCAAAGTCGTAGGTATAAGGCAAAGAAGAAACAACGAACCTCAATCAAGCGAGATCATCACCCATCCAAAAGCACTCAACCTAAAGATACCAATGGAAGCTAAGTCGATAACTCCAATTATCTTTAACGAGTGGAAATCTACCAAAAACATACTCGTAATATTGGCTCACCCAGACGATCCCGAATTTTTTCTGGGTGGCACAATTGCACATTGGACTCAAGCTGGTCACCATGTGAGTTATTTATTACTCACAAAAGGAGAACGAGGTGTTAGTGCGGAATACCCTGACAGTGAGGCTCTAAAAGTAGTTCGATTTCAGGAGCAAGCTAATGCAGCCAGAACTTTGGGTGTTACTGAGATTGCGTACATGGATAACCCAGATGGCTATCTTGAGGTTAATCTGAAAAATCGTGAATTGCTGGTAGCTGAAATTCGCAAGAGGCAACCCGATATTGTTGTCAGTTGTGATCCACAAACTCTCGTTCACCATTACTACCTTAATCATCCGGATCATCGTGCAACTGGACAGTTAACTGTTGATGCTGTCTTTCCAGCTGCGGGAAATTTTGCATTCTTTTCGAAACAGCTGGAACAAGGACTGGAAGTAACAAAAATTTCGGAGTTATGGTTAAGTCTGACAAACGAGCCAAATATTATTTTGGATGTCAGCCCTTATTGGGAAACACGTCTTGAGGCACTTAAAAAACATGTGTCCCAGATCGGGGACACTGAACTATTCGTCAAAAAATGGACTGAACGCAAAAAAGAGCTATTTGGAACGGAAGACGGTTATTACGAACAATTTAGACGGATTTTTTTGAGGATTCCATGAACCTGCTGTCTTTAGCGCAAGCTCAATCTGAGCAAATAATTGCTGATCGTCGTTATCTACATCAATACCCTGAACTGAGTAATCAAGAAGAGCAATCAGCTCAGTACATTCAAAAAAAGCTATTGGAACTCGGCTTCGTGGTTGAGGAAAAAATAGCGAAAACAGGAGTCGTAGGGCACTTTGAATCTGGCAAGCCTGGGAAGTCATATTTAATGCGTTTTGATATGGATGCACTTCCAATTCATGAAGAGAACGCTTTTCCTTATCGATCCAAGATCGATGGCGTGATGCACGCCTGTGGGCACGATGGGCATATGGCAATTGGTTTAGCAATTGCGAGACTTTTGAGCGAGAACCGGAATGAATTTTCCGGATCTTATCACTTGCTTTTTCAACCAGCTGAAGAAATAGGCGTAGGTGCTTTGGCTATGGTTGGTGAAGGGGTGTTGGACCGCATCAAACCAGACGTGGTCCTAGGCGCACATTTATGGAACGAAAGACCTCTTGGTTGGTTGGGAGTAAAGCCAGGACCCTTGATGGCGGCTTCAGGTCGTTTTGAAATTATTATCAAAGGAAAAGGCGGGCACGGGGGCAAACCTCAACTGGCAAAGGACCCAATTGTGGCATCTGCTCACTTGATCAGTCAGTTGCAAACAATGGTATCGCGAAACATTAGTCCTTTTGAATCAGCTGTGATAAGCGTTTGTAGTATCGAAAGTGGATCTGCCTTTAATGTTATCCCATCCCAGGTTCGATTGCAAGGAACTATTCGTTATTTTGACGCAGCTGTTTACAGTCAAATTCGTGACCGAATGACGGCAATTTGCAAGGGAATCGGATTGGCTTCTGATTGTGAGATCAGTCTTGACCTGAAGGGTTTGGTAAGTGCGACAATAAATGATGCCACTATCGCGCTTAAGGTACAAAAAACTGCTGTAAAACTTGATCAAATGATTGATGTAGATACTGATTACCAAACCATGCTATCTGAAGATGTGGGTGTCTTTTTTAAGGATGTGCCGGGTTGTTATGTACTTGTCGGAGCTGGTGACTATCCGAATGGAAATCAATACGGACATCACCATCCGAAATTTGACTTTGATGAAAGGGCCATGCCTTTGGCGGCAGCTCTATTATTACAAACCTGTTTGGACCTGAGCTGAGACTTTGTGGTGACTGAAGAAGCCCAAAAAATGCCTTTTATCCAACATTTGGATGAACTTCGGGGAACCTTGCTGAGAAGCCTGATTGGACTTGTTGTAGGGGTAATAGTAGCCGCCTTTTTTGTGAATCCAATATTGGATTTTCTAACCTTACCAATTGATGGATTGAAAAACTTACATGCCATTGAAATCACTGAAACAATGTCAGTTTATATGCGAGTGGCATTGTTGGGTGGTTTGATCCTGGCTTTTCCATGGATCGTATTGCAATTACTGCTTTTTGTTGGCAAGGGGTTAAAAGAAAACGAACGAAAAGGTATCTATCTGGCATTGCCTATTATGGCTATATTATTCTTATCAGGCGTCGCCTTTGCCTACTATGTGATGCTGCCGGCTTCGTTGGGCTTTTTCAAAAATATTCTGGCAGTAACAACATCCATCCGGATAAAGTCTTATATCAGCTTTGTTACCAACCTTCTTTTTTGGATCGGTGTTAGTTTTTTGATACCCCTGATCTTCTTTATCCTGGCTAAGATAGGGGTGGTAAACGCAAAGATCTTGTTAAAAGGCTGGCGGGTCGCTGTTGTGGCGATAGCGGTTTTGGCGGCAGTGATCACGCCGACAGGTGACCCAATTAATATGTTAATTTTCATGCTGCCGCTTTTTGTATTATATTTATTAAGTATTTTGCTTACAGCTTTGGCAGTTAAGCGACCAAAAACCAAAGCTGAGAAGGAGGAGTAATGCCTACACTACACTTGCCTGAGATTTTATTGATTGTTGTGATCTTGCTGCTGGTCTTTGGTGTTGGAAGGATCGCAAAAATCGGTGGAGAACTCGGCGCTGGGATCAAAGCTTTTAAAGATGGACTCAGCGGCAAATTGGATGATAAGGATTCTGCAGAAGAAAAAGAACAAGCCTCAAGCGACAATAAGTAAGCAAGATGGAATTTCTCAACCTGGGTTGGATGGAGATCATCCTGATCCTGATCTTAGCATTTATTTTCCTGGGGCCGGACAAAATGGTCAGCACTGGGAAGCAATTAGGTTCCTGGATTCGGAAGCTGAGCCGCGACAAAATGTTTCGTGAGGTTGTTGAAACGACCGACGAAATACGTCGTTATCCGCGCAAGATATTTGAGGAAACTGGTCTGGATTTGCCCTTGCATGTTGAACAACAGAAACTGCAGGAAGAAACTCCTGCAGTTTCGGAAAAGCCCACTGATAGCCAGATGGATGAGGACAAGCCATCTGGGCCTATTTAATCTTCCGTAGTTTTTCCATCATCCTTTCAAAAGAATAAGAAGCATCTTCAGCGGGTTTTTCTTCCGAAGCTGGGAAGACGCTCTCATAGATCGCCAAAAGCTGATTTTTCGTGAAATTGTGCGCCATTGAGAAGAATTTCGTAGGGTTGATCATCAACTCTGGGATCTGGTTTTGAAATTCCTGCTTGACCATTGTAGGCAGTCTCATTTTTTGGAGAAGAATATTTACACGATCAGCTGGAGTTGAGGAAATTGGATAGGAATTGATGCCTTCTACTACAATTTCAAGGTCTTGATTGGTTGGAAATGGCTTAAAATTAATGTATAGAGAGTGAGCATCAAGTGAATAATTCCAGGTGTAATCGATATTTGAGCTATTTATATCATACGGATTTGCGATACCAATGATTTCAAATTGCCAGCTACGAAGCTCAGGCAGGGAAGAGGCAAAAGCACCTTCAGCAGCATTAACAATTATTTGTAGAGAATCTTTTTCCCAATGGGTTGAGATCTTTGTGAAACAGAATTCCCCATTAAGATAATCTTGTCCTTCACCTGCATCTTCATAGATGGAGTAGCCAGTATCTTTTCCTGGGAATACTTTCACATGGAATTTTGAAGGCAGACAAACGCCGTTGCGGGGTTCATCTTCATTAAGTGGGATGATCGAACCAGCTGGAGCGAAAACAGGTGTTCGGTCAAGTGGGACGTAAATGATATACCAAAAGCCGCCTTTGAACATCTCGTTGGTATTGAGATCGAACCAGTCACCTTCCGGCAGCCAGACCAACTTTCGCGAGAAACCTGTTTCAGGATCGATTGGAGAAGTAACCGGCGCGATCAATAGATTCTGGCAAAATGTGTATTGACCGGGGCATTGATAGGCTGCTTCGTCCTTCCAACGATAATACATTGGCAGAATGATAGGTTCGCCCGTGCTGGCGTTGCGATAATTAGCGGTGTAAAGGAGCGGGATCAGGCGATGGCGCAACTGCATTGCCTGGCGGGCATATTCGAGTGTGTTAAGGTCAAAACCCCCAGGGTGTTCGATCAATGAAGGGGTTGTTGGTTGAATGAAGTCGGAAGATCGGGCTAAAAACGCCAAATTGAACCCAACGCAAATAAAGCTCGGAGTTTTCGATGCCTCCGTAATGACCGCCGATATCATGGCTCCACCAGCCAAAGGCGACGTTTGCGGCCGTCGAGGTCATATGGGGCTGGAAGGCGAGGCTGTCCCAATGGACGACGGTATCACCTGAGAACCCGATCGGATAGCGATGTCCGCCCAGACCGGGCCAGCGGGAAAAGATAAAGGGACGCTTATCAATCGTTTTGCCTTGGTCGTAATAGTGTAGATGATTCAACCAGAAGAGCGGGTCAAGGCCCTTAATTGAAGACAGATTTCCTTGCTGCCAATCGATCCACCAAAAATCAATGCCTTGCTTTTCGAGCGGGTGATGGAGGATCTCAAAATATGCCTTTGCAAAAATTTGATCGGCAATATCAAAAGAAACTGGTTCAAGGCTATCAGGATCGACGCCAATGCGCGTAGCCATAACAGTATAAGCGTCCTCATTAGGGTGAACGCCTTCGGCGGGATGAAGGTTAAGAGCTGTCTTGAGATCACGTTGATGGAGTTGTTGGATGAATTGCTCTGGTTCCGGGAAGAGTTTTTTGTTCCAGGTATAGCCAGTCCAGCCAAAGGATTGGTTGCCGGTTTCTGTGATATGCCAGTCCATATCAACAATGCAAACTGAAAGAGGTATTTGTTGTTTCTGGAATTCATCCATGAGGGCAAGGAGAGATTCATCACTATAAGCCCAGTATCGGCTCCACCAATTCCCTAACGCCCATCGGGGGAGTAAACCGGGTTTTCCAGTGAGCTGCTGATGGTCTATGATGGCGTCAAGATAATTAGTTCCATAACCATAAAAATAAAGATCTTTGTGTACTGCAGATTTGTTGCGTGGAGTTGGCCAGTTGTTTTCATTGAAAACCAAACTGTGACTGTCATCCACCAGTGCCCATCCAGATCGTGAAACCAGTCCTGGGTCAAGCTCAACAGCCCCTACGGCTCCATCCAATGTACGGGTTGTTCCTCCCAAATTTAGATGGTCAGCATCCCCATAACGCCAATTTTGCCCGGTTTCTTTTAGTTCGATCCATAAATCGCATCTGTGGAAACGATCCTTCTCGTTATAGTGAAGTCTTAAGTATTCTGTTTCAATAATGATTTGATTATCGGATGAAATGATCTCAAATTTTGGAACATCAAAATTGCGATACCAATAAACGAGACTTGCTCTGTCTTCAAATATTGCATCCGGATCAAACTCCATTCTTACAATTCGGTCGGTTAGGATTGAGAAACGAACTTTCCCTGAAATTACAACAGCGTTTGGATTGACGGTTGGATCAAAATTTACTTGGTTTATTAACATTTGGCTACCTCGATTGATAATAGATAAATGAATTGTAATTCATGACGTAAAAGTAGGGATAATTTTTGTTTTAGAGGCTAGAGAATTAAGGGTAAAATTGACATAAGAAAGGGAATGATATGAACACAGAAAATCAGACAATAAACGAATTTCAGACAAAAAAACCGGTTAAATACAAAAATCTCTTAGCTTTAGCTTTGGGATATTTTGTTGACCAGGGGGAGGCACAGGCCATGTCAATTTTTAGCCCGGTTCTCAAACAGATGTGGAATTTATCGGTTGGAAATTTGACCTGGATTACCTTCATACGCAGTTTGTTGCAATCCTTCAGCTCGCCCTTCTGGGGTTTTCTTTCTGACCGATACTCCCGAAAGAAGGTCTTGTTTTGGGGTACAGGTTTCTGGGGGATCTGGACAGTCCTGGTAGGGTTTACGCAAAACTTTGGTCAGCTAATTGCTGTAAGAGTTATCTCCGGGATTGGTCTGGGCTGTTTGATGCCAGCGACTTTTTCAATCATGGCAGATACATTTTCCCCGAAAATCAGAGGCCGTATGTTGGGATACTTGGAAGGAATTGGTATCTTAGGCATTATTGTGTTTACCGTTGGATTGGGTCTGTTAGCTACTCCGGAACACTGGCGTTACGGCTTCTTCATTTTAGGGGCAGCATCCATTATCTCAGGGATTGTTATCCTCATCTTTGTTGATGAGCCAATCCGTGGTCAGAGTGAGCCACAAATGATGGGTAAGCTAACGCAGGATCAGGCAGATAAGTATCGAATTAAATTTGAAGATATCAAAAAAGTCTTTGGAATCCCAACCATTCGGGTCGCAATATTGCAAGGTTTGGCTGGGTCCATGCCGTGGGTTATCATGGGAGCTTTTCTGATTTTATGGCTTGTAGAAGATCGCGGTTTGGCAACACAAAAAGCTCCACTTGTTTTTGGCGTAATGCTAATTGGTACCGCGCTCAGTAATGTTATTGGAGGATATCTTGGTGACTGGGCAGAACAGAGAAATCCTAAGTATGGACGAACCATTGTTGGTCAGGTTTCGGTGATCTTTGGAATTCCCTTGACTTTCTATTTACTAACTCGGACTCAGGATTGGAGCATCCCAGCCTTAACCGCGTTTTGTTTCTCCATTGGTCTATTAATCAGTTGGCCAGGTAAAGGGTCGAAAGAACCGATGATGGCAGCTGTGACGCCACCTGAACTGCGGTCAACAGCTTTTGCGTTAACAACCTTCGTGGAAAGCGGCTTTGCGGCTATTGTAGCATTGATATTCGGCCTGATTGCTGACCGCATCAATTTGCAGACAGCAATGTTATGGACAATTCCAGTTCCCTGGATTTTGTGTGCTATTTTATTCTCCGGGTTCTACCTGACCTATCCGAAGGACAGAGAAAAATTGGTTTCACTATTGGAAAAGCGTGCAATTGAATTGGAGATTGTGGTGGAGGAATAAAAAAGAAACTGCCAAATGACAGTTTCTTTAGGCGGGAGCGACGGGATTTGAACCCGCGATCTCGGCCTTGACAGGGCCGCATGTTAAACCGCTACACCACGCCCCCATAGGAAAAGAAGTTTATCATAGAATTATAGAACGTCAAGTTTTTTATAAAGAAAAACGGTGGATTCCACCGTTTTTCTTTTCTGTGATGTAAGGACGAGATTAGGCAGCGGCGCTGTCAGAAGCTTCTTCTGCAGCATCTGCTACTTTTTCAACGTTCTTTTTAAGGCTCTTGGAAAGTTCAACAGCCTTCTCTTTGGTGGCTTTCGCTAATTCATCAGCCTTATGAAGGGCATCCTGATAAGCAAGCTCAGCACGGCGCTTGGTTTCTTCATAGGTTTCAGTGCCTTTGTCTTTTAGCTCAATAGCTTTTTCCTTGATGACCTGGCGGGTTTCCTCACCAGTTTGAGGTGCCAGGAGCAAGCTAGCAATCGCGCCTGCAAGCGCTCCTACGGTGAAGCCCATTACAAATGATCCAAAATTGTTTTCGTCTGACATTTTTATCTCCTCTAATTGATTACTTTTTAAAATTGAAAAGCTGGATAATCTTCTTTATTCCAGCCAGGGATTCATTGAGTTTAATGACTGGTTCCGTAAGGTTGTCACTCATAAATCTGACAGTGCCTTTTAGCGTGTTGACGGTATCAGTCGTTGAATTCAGGATTGGCTTGATTTCGTTTTTAAGCAAATTGGTTAGATCTGCGATCTGAACAATGAGAATTACTAAAGCAAGACCAATTACGAAAGTCATTAAAGCCATAAGAATGATAAAGAGGTCGCGCACTTTGGTGACCGTGCCACCATCTTGTAAAGAAAGCACGATGATTCCTGCGATGATAGCGATCAGGATGACCGCAATCACAATAATAGCAATGGTTGCATCCTTGCTTTGAACCTCTTCTGGATTTGCAGTGGGTTCAACTTCTTTTGAAGTTGTTGTTGAGATGTTTGATTCTGCCATTTTTTCCTCTGTACCTTAATTATATACTAAAAGTGCTTTTTAAACGGCAAGATTGTATAGATAAAGATACTAAAGCTCATTGATCTCTATTTCTGTCTCATCAGTCTCAAATAGGCTCTCTTCTGGGAAGAGAGTGATATCTCCAAAAGTGCCCTCCTGGTTGGTAGTAATTAAGCGTTGTTTAATCAACTCCAAAATGGCAAGGAAAACAACAATTGTCTGCAATCGGTCAGGGTTTTCTCCTAAGACAGCAGAAAAGCTGGTTTGCTTTTCACTGCGCAAGATATGAATGATTTCCTCAACTTTTTTCTTAAGGGTAACCCGGGGAATGCTGATAAGAGCACCATCCTGAATGGTAGGTCGTTGGCTTATAAGGTTTTCAAGAGCTACGATTAAATCGGTGACGCTCAAACCAGTCAGATCAAGCTGGACGTTTACTGGATATGATCGTGGAACGTGTAGATGTGATCTCAGGTTTAAATTGATTCGCTCTGAAAGCCATTCGGTCGATTTCTTGATCTCCCGATAGATGATCAGCTGGTGTGCGAGCGCTTCCCCGATATCCTCCTCCTCTTCGGTACGAACAGGGGGTCTTGGCAGGAGTGCTTCAGACTTGATCTGAACTAATTTTGACGCAATAATGACAAACTCTGAAAGATAATCTGGATCCGCATCCTGATTGTTGGCTATATACGCGAGGAATTGGTCCGTTACCTGTGCCAGGGCAAGTTTGCTGATATCAAGCTCAGCTTTCTGGATCAGATCCAGAAGGAGATCCAGTGGTCCTGAAAAGACCTCTGTTGTGATTTCGTAAGAATCGGATTGATGAAGCCATAATTTTGCCATGATGCAATTATATCTTAGGCACGAACCAAATTCAAAAGCACGAAGCAAAGAAGTATACTTAATCCAATATGATCAATTATTTCTGTATGAATTGTGGCGCACCTTTCCCAAAGGATAATTTCCTAGTCTCGTGCTATGAATGTGGTGGATTGTTTACGCTTACAGGGTTGGAATATGATCCCTCAAAACTCCGTCAATTATCTGGGATGTGGACTTACGCAGCGTTTTTTGATGCCTTTAACGTTGAACCTACCTATTTAGGCGAGGGGCAAACACCTTTGATTAAAAGAGTAGTTGGTGGTAATCATTTTTATGCCAAGATGGAAAGTCTTAATCCGAGCGGCTCTTTTAAGGATAGGAATGCTGCTTACCTAACCGCCTTGTTAAAGTCCCACAGAATAGCAAAAGTCATCGAAGATTCATCTGGGAATGCTGGTGCTGCTCTGGCTTTTTATTGTGCGGCTTTCGGAATTGACGCTCAAATCTTTGTTCCTGAAAACACATCTGGACCGAAAATTAGACAAATTAAGAATTATGGCGCTCAGATAAACTATATCTCTGGAGAAAGAAGAAACGTACAGAAAGCTGCCATGGAGCAGGTTGAATTGGGAAATGGTTTTTATGCCAGCCATGCTGTCTTGCCTTTTGGGGTTGCGGCATACGCAACCATTGCCTTTGAAATATTCGAACAATTAGGAAAGATGCCCAATCGTGTTTTTGTGCCAATTGGTCATGGGTCGCTTTTTTATGGGATTCTACTGGGGTTTGAAGCTTTATCTAAGAACTATTTAATAAAAAGACCCGCGATGATTGGTGTTCAGCCCTCTTTCTGTGCGCCTCTTGTCAAAACCTGGCACAAAGAGGCATTTGAAATTCAGCAAGGAAAGAGTCTGGCGGAAGGAGCCGTGATAACGGAGCCTGTTCGTGGAGACGAGATTTTGAAAGCCCTGGAGCCTGGAAATGATGATTTGATTGCAATTGAAGAAATAGAAATAATCGAGGCTGTTTCGACCCTGACAAAGTCTGGTATATATATAGAACCAACTTCCGCGCTGGTATTTGCTGGACTAAAGCGTATAAATCAATCTAATAACGACTTAAATGTTTTGGTTTTTACAGGGAATGGGTTAAAATCAAATCTTGAGTTTTAATAAAACTATTGATTCGTTTGAAATTCTACAAATGTGGATTACGAACGAATCAGTGGTTCAAGCTGGAGAAGAAATGATTGAACCTGCTGCATTAGAAAAATTGAGGGAGCATCTCCCTTCAAATTTTGATGATATTTTTTTATTGACGCGTGCCTTAACCCACCGCTCCTATGTAAATGAGAACAAACACATTCTTGAAGACAATGAACGTCTTGAATTCCTGGGCGATTCTATACTTGATTTTATTGTGGCGGAATGGCTTTATAACCATTATCCTGAAAAACAGGAGGGCTTCTTAACCAAGGTGAGGGCTGCTCTGGTTCATACACAGCAACTTTCCTCTTTCGCTAGACAGATCGATCTAGGGCAAGCATTGCTGCTGGGAAAGGGTGAAGACAGTGCTGGTGGGCGAGACCGCGATGCAATCCTTTGTGATGCCTTTGAGGCGCTTGTTGCGGCTATTTATATCAAAACAGATATTGAAACGACCAGGAATTTGTTAGCACCTTTTCTGGAAAAGGAATGTGACAAAATATTGAAGAATCATGCCGAAGAAGATGTTAAAAGCAAACTACAGGAATGGGCTCAGGCACAGGGTTTTTTTTCACCAAGCTATGAGATTGTAAGCGAAAGTGGTCCAGACCATGCGAAGTCATTTGAGGTGGTCGCGATTGTTAACGACCGTCGAATTGCTAAAGGTCAGGGCAGCTCAAAACAGCAGGCTGAAAAAGCGGCTGCAGAAAACAGCCTTAGGAAGTTGGGAATTATTGATCAATGAACGAAACAAAATTCGCAGGTTTGAGCCTGCAGGGGTACAAAACCTTCGCGAAGGAGACAAATCTGGTATTTCCCGCGAGGATCACCGCTATTGTTGGTCCGAACGGCTCAGGTAAATCCAACGTTGCCGACGCGATCCGTTGGGTCTTGGGCGAACAATCTTATTCTTTGCTCAGAGCCAAAAAAACCGAGGATATGATCTATTCCGGCTCGGAAAGTCGCCCCAGGGCGGGTATGGCAGAAGTATCGATCAAATTCGATAATGAGAACAAATGGCTGCCGATCGATTATTCGGAAGTCGTGCTGACGCGTCGGGCATTTCGTGATGGAAAGAACGAATATCTGATCAATAATCAGCGCGTCAGGCTAAAAGACTTCTCGGAATTACTTGGTAAGACTGGTTTGAGTGATCGTACCTACACGATCATTGGTCAGGGATTGGTGGATTCAGCGCTTTCGATTCGACCGGATGAACGCAGCAAGCTTTTTGAGGAGGCTTCTGGTATTGGTCTATATCAGAGCCGCAAGGAAGAAGCTTTGCGACGACTGGATACGACCGAACGCAATCTGGAACGCGCTCTGGATATTATTGCTGAAATTAAGCCTCGCGTTCGAAACCTCGAGAAGCAGGCTGCCAGAGTCAGTGAATATAAAATTGTCCAGGAATCGCTCAAAATTAATTTGCGGGAATGGTATGGCTATCATTGGTATAAAGCTTTGCGCGAAACCAACCAAATTCAGCAACAATTGATTAACGCCGATCTTGAACGTCAGGCAGCTCGAAAGACGATTGAAATTGATCAGGAACAAAGCAACAATTTGCGAGCACAGATTGAGGAGCAACGCATAACTGTAAATCGCTTGATGGACCAATTGCGCTCTTTAAGGGATCAGTTGCAAATTGACAATCAACAACTTGCAATTCTGGATGAGCGGAAAACAGCAGCGGAACGAATTAAGAGCCAGGTTCTGACAGATATGGCTGGTGTTGAAGAGCAGATTCGCTCAGCCGAAGAAAAAACCCAGACACGTATTCTTGATGAAGCCAAAGTGCTTGAAGAATTTGAAAGCATAAACACACAATTTGAGGCGTTAAAGCAAAAACGGGAAGAGCTTCTTCAACAGGAAAGAGAATTCCAACAGGAAGATTCCCGCCTAAGGGATGTTCAAATTGAACTGGAAAAAGCAGGAATAATCTTTAGATCAAAAACGCAAGAGATTCAACAACGTTTAAAAGATATCGAAGCTTCTCAACAAAACTTGCAAAAAACATTGACTTCATTAGGTGATGAAGAAAAGCAATTAGTCAACGTAACTGCGGGATTGGCTGGTGAAATAGAGATGTTTGAACAAGAGATTACGAAATTGCGTGAACAACTTGAAGCAACCCGAATTGACCGAATGACGATGGTCAATGAGCTTGAACAAAGACAGCAGAGTATTCACGGGCTCGATCTTGAGAGAAACCGTGTGAAGAACCGTCTCGAATTGATTAAACAAAGTCGGGAGAGCATGGCAGGTTTTTCTGACGGGGCGAAAAGCTTGCTGAAATCGAGCCACGAAAAGAAATTGCGCAATGAATTGACCGATCTCGCTACCCAAATTGAGGTGCCAGAGGAATACGAAACTGCGATATCCGCAGCACTTGGTGAAGCAGTTGATGTCCTGATCGTCCGCGATAAAACTTTGGCAAGTAATATCCTGGAAGAACTCTCCGAAGGGCTGGAAGACCGTGTTGCCATTCTGGGTCAGAAATTAAGCTCGGAGCGCGAGCAAAAAAACAAATTACCTGATTCTCTTAATCTCGCCAACAAGTTGGTCAAAGTTGACAACAACCTAAAAGTTGTTGTGGATTTACTTCTGGGTGATTTTGTTATTGTAGATTCCATGAAAGAAGCTTTTACCTTGCAGGAAAAGTATGGAGACTTAAATATTGTCACAATTCAAGGAGAGGTTTTACTGAAAAATGGCATTGCGATCATTGGCAAAGCAAATCGTAGCAGTAAGGTCAGTTATTCCCGTCTTGTTAATGAACTAAGTGCTGATTTGGATAAGATCGAGTCTTCAAAATTGCAATGCGTAACAGTATTGAACCAAAAGAAGTCATTACTTGAAACAGCTGATAGTCAATTACTTAAAATTCAAACGAAACTTGATCAGGCTGTTCGTATGCGGGAAAGATTGGAACAGGATTTCAAAGCAAACAGCCTTTTGCTTGAAAAAGCTCAAAGTCGGACTACCTGGATGAAAAAGCAGGAAAAGGAAAACCAGGACCAATTGCTGAAATTGCAAAAAGCGGTTACAGATCAGACTGAACAGGAAAAAGAAAATCAGCGCAAATTGGAAATTTTGTCGGACGAGCAAAATCAGCTTAAGGAAAAAAGGGCTGGGTTTAACGCTGATGAGGTTGAGAACCAGTATCATTATCTGGAAACCGAGCGTCAAGTGCTCAATCAGCGTTTGAATCATATGCGGCAAATAAATGCAAGCGAGTTGAGTCGTTTGGAAGAAGATTATATCCGATTGAGTCTTTTTCAGGAACGAATCGAGGCTCAATATGCTTCACTGAATACCATTAATGAAGAAATTACAACACTTTTGGAAAAAATCGAGACCGACAGGGACTATATCGACAAGCTGGAAACTGAATCCTTAAATCCTGAACTTATGAAGCTGCGAGAAATGGAAACTCAAAGCAGGATCTTGTCGGATAGCGATGCGAATAATCAAAAAAGTCTGACTGATAAAGATCGGCAGGTGATCCATTATCAGCTTGAACTGGCACACCAGCAAGAACGCCTGGAAAACTTAAAAAGTCGAATAGACGATGATTTCAGTTTGATCGAGATGGAATTTCGCAATGAATTCAGACAATCATCACCGTTGCCTTTCCCTGATTTGGTGATTGAAACTTTACCTGAAAAAACCGAGATTCCAGAGGAGCTTGCTGAAGAAATTAAGCAGCAAAAAGCTCAAATCAGGCGGATTGGCACGGTTAACCTCGAAGCTGATCAGGAATATCGTGAGGTGAAAGAGCGTTACGATAATCTCAATCTTCAGGTTAAGGACTTAACAGCCGCACTGACCGATATCGAAGAAATGATAAAAGAGCTTGATGTCGTCATGAAGGCTGAGTTCCTGGAGACATTTAAAGCTGTCAGTGCTGAGTTTACAAAAATGTTTTCCAGGTTGTTTAATGGCGGTTCCGCCCGATTGATTTTGAGCGATGAAGATAGTCCGATAGCAGGTGGGATTGAGATCGAAGCACGTTTGCCAGGCAAACGTGAGCAAGGTCTGGTCTTATTGTCTGGTGGTGAGCGCAGTCTGACCGCTGTGGCTCTTATCTTTGCCTTGCTCAAAGTTTCCCCGACGCCATTCTGTGTTCTGGATGAAGTGGATGCCATGTTGGATGAATCGAACGTCGGTCGATTCATTGAACTATTGAAAGACCTTTCCAATGAGACTCAATTCATCTTGATCACACATAACCGTAATACGGTCTCGGCAGCTGATGTGATTTATGGTGTAACGATGAGTAAAGATTCTGCCAGCCAGGTTATTAGTTTGCGATTGGACGAGGTCGATGACGACTACGTTCGTTAGCAATTAGATGAAAAAAAGCCGTCCTAATTATCAGGACGGCTTTTTTATCGATAGGAAATAATTTAGGTAGGATTGGCAACAGTCAGATGGTCAAAGAGTTCCTCTGGTAAAGCAGGAGTAGCTGGAACGTAATTCTTCCAACTGTCTTCGATCTTAATGTTATCCCGTTTCTCACGCTGTTCAGTTAGCCAAGAATTAAAGAACTCCTGCTTGATCTGTTCAAATTTGTAAGAATTAACATTATTGACAGCCTTTGTCACCAATTGGATGACATGCCAGCCATTTGCACCTTGAATGGGTTCACTAATTTCACCATCTTTGTTAAGTGCAAAAGCTGCTTCAAGGAAGGGTGGATCATAGCTGTCGCTACGCCCGATCCATCCGAGATCGCCACCGTTGTCTTTGTTGGCTTCGTCGGTCGAGAATTCAGCTGCGAGATCAGCCCAGGATTCGCCTGAATCGAGTTTCGCGATAATATCTTCGGCTTCATCCAGGCCGTCTACAAGAATATGACGGACCCAAACCTGTTCTTCGGTTGGGGGTAGGTCTTTGGTGATTTCAGCCAAAAGCTTATCACGTAGCAGCCCGTTTTTTAGAATTCTTTCAATGTCAGATCTCGAGATTCCATAAGTTTTTAGATAATCGAGATATTTGTTTACGTCTTTCCGATAAAGCTGGGTTGTATAAGGTGTCGGAGTTGGCGTGTTCGTTGGAACAGGTGTTTGAGTCGGTTCTACAGCTATCTCCGTCTCACTGCTTTTTGTTTCCTCGGCTACAGATGTTTCTCCTTCAGGCAAATCGGTAGGGGTTGGTTCCCAGCCGTCTGGGGTTGCCGTTGGTTCAGGGGATGGTGTAAATGTAGCAGTCGGATTTATTAATTTAATTTGCGCAGCCGACCAGGTTGGTGTGTTAACTACCGTGGAAGTGATCGTTGGCGTCAGAGTACCATCGGGGAAGAAGTTGAACTGTTCACGCATCAGGTCCTCAATTTCTTTATCTGATATGCTGATACTTAGCTTGGCTGCTTCTTCAGCAATGATCACTTCATCAATCATCTGGTTTAGCACATTCTCGCCAACAATTTCTGGATTACGCAATTGCAAAGCGATTGGGAGGGCATATTGCTTTCCGAAATCACCATATTGAATAAATTGGTTTACCTGGTTGAGCATATTGATGCGCGAATATTTGGTGTTGGCTTCAAATTCTGCAACCTTTAGCTCGGTTTCTCCAACGCGGGCTACAACTGTGTTGGGTTTAATAATGTAACGGTCAATCAAAACATAACCCAATAGAACAGCAACGATAGCAAGAATCACAACAGTAACTGTGACTGCTGTCTTGATCTGGCGTTCTTCCTGTTGCTTGCGGGCGACGTGCTTTTTGGACACGATACGAGGATTTGATGGGTTTCTAGCCATAATTTTTTATACTCGTATCGGTCTAATTGTTGTCTGTCCAGAAATCACCTTCGAAGGGTAGGAGGGCGATGTGGCGAGCATTCTTTATTGCTGTGGCAACTTCACGCTGATGTTTGGCACAAGTGCCGGTTTGGCGACGAGGTCGGATTTTGCCGGTTTCGTTGATGAAACGGGACATTAACTCAACGTTTTTGTAGTCAATTACGAGATTTTTGTCACCGCAAAACTGACAAAACTTGGGGCGGGTAACAAAGCGACGATTGCGATTGGCACCGCGACCCTGAGTATCGCCACGGTCAGCGCGATCAAAACGTTCGGTGTTTTTATTGTCTGTCATTTTTTACTCCTGATTAATCAACACGCAGAATACTGGTGCGCAAAATTTGTTCGTTGAAGCCCATTGTTCGTTTGAGACCTGCAACGTTTTGTGGGTCATAGTCAAAATTCACCAAGACATAATAGCCTTCGTTGGTTTTACGAATGGGATAAGCCAGTTTACGCTTGCCCCAGCGTTCGGTTTTGGTGATCTCACCCTGGTTGGATTTAATCAGATTTTCGATGGTTTCGACAGCAGCGTCAATCGTTGCTTCGTCCAGGTCTGCCTGGAGGATATAAATGAGTTCATATTTGTGCATACTTCGAGGCTCCTTTCCTCGGGTCTATTCCTGTTTGAGCTGTTAGCCTTCAGGAGTGGAAGGTTTGAATTTTCGGCACTATACCGAATTTAACGGAAATAGTTTATCACAAAAAGTGGAAGATGCAAGTTTTTAATGGTATGTGAAGGGTAAAACAAGAGCTGATTATTCTTATAAATCAAAGATATCGTTTCTTTGCATGCAAACCATTATTGAATTGCGTATTACTCGTCAGATTGAATATGTGCGGACAAACCCGTACATATTCAAAACCCATACAGGCACTTCGTCTCGACCTACTAAAACAGTCTATGAAAAAGTTGCAAATCTGGCGTTTTATTATTTGGATAGAGCCTGACAGGCAGGCTCTTTTCCGACATGGTCTACTGGTCTTCTGAAGAAACAATTCTGATCAGTCGTCATCCCGGTCACGCTTGCGCGAGGAGCGGTCGTTAGCGAAGAGCATTGTTGCGATGCTGACAATGATCGAGCCTAATAGTGCTGGTAAGAAGCCATCGACATGATAGCCAGCACCAAACCAGGATTGAGAAATATTTGACGAAAGCATGAACATGGCGGCATTCAGGATCAGGCTGAATAAGCCCAGTGTCAGGATAATGAAACCGCAGGACAGGGTTTTCAAAATGGGCAGAAGGGTGGCGTTTACCAAGGCAAGCACTGCTGCCATAATTGCGTAGGTCGTCCAACCTTGCCCTGAAACATGGATCCCAGGTACGATCCAGGCTGCCAGGAAGACCGCAGCCATAATTACTAACCAACGTTTTAGAAGATTCATAATTTTTCCTTTCTACTAACTTATCTATATTATCCTTCATAAATAAATTGGATAGGATAGATAATCTAAGGTTAAATAAAATATACCCCCGGTGCGACTCGAACGCACAACCTACAGTTTAGAAGACTGGTGCTCTGTCCATTGAGCTACGGGGGCAAGTTGATAGATTATAATGTGAAATTTCATAAATGCCAGATTACAAAAAATAAGTTGCAAAAATCTTTATACGGGGCGAATACCTTTGTAAACTCTTGTTGAACTAATTGTGCTTAATATCGTATTGGCGGGACGTTTGATAATTTCAGCCAGCTCTTCAGAGTCGAGCGGCTGATTATTGTTGCTCAGAAAGACCTTAAAGATCGAGTCCACCAATGGGGCGTTTTCCGAAAAGAAGTTTTCCTGGCGGGCGCAATGGTTGATCAGGGTGAAGGTAAGCGCGTCGCCATGAACAACCTCACCAGTATCCGGATCGACCAGATCAAGATCTGTACGGTCACTGAAATTCGCAAAGCTTTCGCGATGTTCTGGACATAGAAAAGAGATCAAGGAGTTGCGCCAGTTGCGATCCTGCGACTTCCACCAGTCGAAATCAATACGGAATTTTGTGTTTTTGGTTGGTTTTATTAAACTTGACCTGGTAACCATACAATCTCCTATGCCTTTTCTGTGATATGGAAGTAGTTGTCGCCGACGTGGAAGAAATCTTCATTACTAATAAGGACATCGAGAAGATCCATGGGGGTAGTTCGTCGGAAAATGTTGATGGCAGCGTAAAGATCAATGAAATGAACATGGCGTTGATTATTTAGTTTCGAGAGCTCGGACATCATTCGCATAACATCAGATTTGAGTGTTGGTGCTTTACTCTGGCGTGATTTCCATGCCGCATCCAAACCTGCCATATCCGGTATCGCAATAGCCATGCGTTCGTTAAAACCGGCGTAAATTGGCTGGCGAAGCAGGGCAAATACCAAACCTCCATCAGCTCCAACCAGTACCGTTTTGATCCATTCTTTGTTGGTGCGTTTGCGTTGTGGGCTGATCTTCAATAAACCGGGGTCACTGGTTGCTGTTACATCAATGATGCTGCCTGGGATTAGATTTTTTTCCTCGAACCAATCGCGTAATCCGATGACGTAATTGCCTTCGCGAACAAGCCAGGCAGAAATTGTTGATTGAGATTGTTCATCAATAAAGGCGATCTTCACATTCTGTGATTCCAAAGCTGAGGGGAATACTTGATTGGTGTTTGGCGTAACAGGTAAGCTGCCGGCGCGCCAATGCGGATAAGTAAGAGTCACGCTGACTGTATCAGCTCTTTCAACATCGTTAATTTCTTCAATCGTAAAGGAAAGCTCATCATCCAGATCATAAAGAAGATTGAAAAATTCTTCAGGCAGTTCCTGATCGATGGTTTTAGGCTGATCAGCAATTAGATAAAGAGGTTTGTTTTGTACTTCCTCAGGTTCCAGGCGGCGTAAAAACCAGGAAAACTTTCCGGTTGTGCCAACTTCATCGAAGCGAGGATCTTCCTGTAAGGCGTAATTGAGAGAAAATGCGAGCAATTTTTTATTGTTTGTGTTTGCTCCTATCTCAAGCTGTTCCATTAGTTCGTCAATGCTCAATGGCCCGCCTGCGAGTGAATCAAGAATTGCTTCCGCAATATTTAGATATCCTGGCCCGAGATCTATTAAAAGTGACTGTGGAAACCATGTGTCACCGATTCGAACAAGTTCAGATTGATTGTCCAAGGCAGCACGCAGTTTTTGATTAACCAGTTTGCCATGCAGAAGCATGATTGACTCGATGCTCTCATCAGTAGATGACTTTTGTCTATAAACATTTTCGTTGAGATCATGTGCATCTAACTGAGTGGCAAATTTACGGATTGAGCCATCCTCAAACTCAATTTCTGCAACCTGAAATGGGGGCATTGAAGGATTAACACTTTCACGCAGGGATATGACAACTCCAACCTTATCGTCTAATTCAGGAAAACGAATTTTATCTGCTATTTGATAAGTGTTTTTTGGTTGGTAAGGTAATCCAGATGCAGCTTCAAGAGAAGCTTCTTGTCTTTTAATTTGTTCTCGTCTATACAAAATAAGTACTTTACTCAGTTCCTGAATGGTCAGTGGTATTTCGGTCTCAAAGAGATATGTACTCAGATGTTGAAGGTCATCTGGGATGATATCCAAATTTTCCCAGTAACTAAATTTCTTATTATTCTTTGAAACACTCATAAAATCCTCTAAAAAGTCAGTTATGATTAGATTATACATGAAAAGAAACGAGAGATAAACGCAAAAATGAGCATGTTAATTGAAGAAGTTGAAATGTTTGGTTGGCAAAATTGCTTCAGAATTAATTCTGAAAATATCGAGTTGGTTACAACAGCTGATGTAGGACCCAGAATTATTCATTTTGGTGAAAAAGGCGGCCCTAACTTGTTGAAAATATTTGAAAATGAAGCTGGTCGAGTTGGAGATAAAAAATTTCTTTTTTATGGTGGCCATCGAATATGGGCAGCACCGGAAGATCCTGTTTTGTCATATATTCCTGATAACGATCCTGCTAAAGTTATAATCAATGATGAAGATCAAAGTATCGTATTTATACGAGCAAATGATGGCACTGGTCTTCGAAAATCTATAGAACTGCGCATAGCCGATAAAGGTGGCTTCTTTATTCGTAACGAAATTTTTAATATTGGGTCTGAATCTGCTCGAACAGCGTCTTGGGGGATTACCAGTTTTGCTCCTGGTGGAGTTGGGATTTTCCCTCTAATTAGGAAGACAAAGAAAGAATTGCAATTACGTTCTGATTTCAGTCTTAATTTATGGCATTATACTGATTTTACCGATCCCGCTTTTGAATGGCACAAAAATGCAATCCTTTTTAATCAGAAAAAATGCCTTGCGCCTCAAAAAATCGGATGCTATTTAGAAAACCCTACACTTGGTTACATGCTTGGTGAATATCTGATAACAAAGCAAATGATTGGATTATCTGAATCTGATGATGATTACCCGGATAGAGGATCCAATGCGGAAATTTACTTAAATCCTGAAATGCTTGAACTAGAATTTCTTAGCAAGTGGAAAACGCTTAAGCCAGGCGAGTCGGTTTTTCATCAGGAGTATTTAAACGTAACAAAAATTGATGATAAACATGATATCAACTCGGTCATCGATATGGTTTTAGGTTTAAATTCACTAAACTAAATAAGCAATAAAGAAACCAATCAATAGACCTAAGGAAGCAATGCTGAAAAGCATGATGACCTGTGTTTTAAAGAAATCACGCTTTCCTACCTTGTTCATCAACGTTTCACCGCCAAGCATTTCAGGCGCAAATCCATTTGTTTCCACTTTTACGGTCTGTTGATAACTCAATTCTTCCGTCATTGAGGCGTTGAACATAATCTGGTCAACGGGTGAGGCTTGATTTGACGTTAACATGCGTAAGGTATCAAAACTAAGTGATATCGGATTGTTTTCCTGTGCGTCTTTAAGTTTTCGCAATTCCTTCCGTGAAAATCTCTGGTTGGTGAAACTGATGCTATTTGCTGTCATGATACTTTTTACCCTCGGGAACAAGACATCTTCTTTATATTTCCATCTTCATCCGCTACAACTCTAATGGTTTGTGACAGGCTCTTACCTCCTGGTAAAGTGTCATCATATGTATATTGCAGTAAGTAAGTTCCTGGTTTTACTTCACTTACTCTTGGTTTTTTACCCTGCAACTTGATATGTTTCCTATAAATTTTTTCGTTTACTCGTTGTATTGCTTCACTTTTCATAGTACCTACTTTTGACTTCGACGTCTTAGGAACGCTGGAATTGAAAGATTATCAATTTGATCGGATTGTACTGGATACTGATTGATTCCAATTTCTTCAATTGGTTCTTCTTTAATTTTATGAAGGATAGTATCAACGGGTTTTTGATCAAACGCCTCTGTGCCTACAATTCCGCTAATACTACTATTTGGAAAACTTGATTTTGTTGCACCAATTCCAGTCACTATCAGGATCAGTTGAACTCTGTTTGACATCCTTTCGTCCGTGATAATACCTGGAATTACATCTGCATGACCACCTGTGGCATCTTGTAGCATCTTGAGTGCATCGGTAATGTCTTTGAAAGACATGTCCGAACTACCAGTGAAGTTGGCTATAATTCCTGTTGCCGAATAAAGGTCAATGTCATCAAGCAGTGGGTGATGAAGTGCTTTGTCGATCGCTTGATGAACCTTATCAGATCCTTCTCCCGTACCAATCGACATCAAGGCGCCACCTCCCCGTTTCATGATGTTTTTAATATGGGAAAAGTCAACGTTGATCAAACCTGTCTCGGTAATAAGCTCTGAAATCCCTTGAACGCCTTTACGCAGGACATCGTCTGCTAAAGTAAAAGCCATTTCGAGGGGTAAGTCACGTGGGGCAATTTCAAGCAATTTGTCGTTTGGAATAATGATGAGCGTATCACAGTATTTTTGAAGTTTTTCAAGTCCCTCTTTGGTATTGGATTGACGGCGTCCCATTTCAAAGGAAAATGGTTTTGTAACGATTCCTACTGTCACTGCACCGCATTCCTTGGCGATTCTGGCAGCAACTGGAATTGATCCTGTGCCAGTGCCACCCCCCATACCAGCGGTTAGGAATACTAAATCCGCCCCTTGCATGATGGAAGTTAATTGTTTGATGCTTTCTTCTGCAGCTGATTCCCCAACCGTTGGCAAACCTCCGGCTCCTAACCCACGGGTAAGCTTTGGACCCAGTTGAATCTTATTCGGTGCCAGATTGTGGGCGAGAGCCTGTGCATCAGTATTGGCAGCGACAAAGGTGACGCCGCGTATTTGACTCTCAATCATGCGATTGACAGCATTAGATCCTCCACCGCCCATCCCGATAACTATTATCTTCGGCAAGCCAGAGTTGTTTTGTTCGTAACTTGTATAAGGTGTGAAATTGCTCATTATTCTCCTTCAGATTTATACAGAAATACTGACACTGCTGATGATCTGCTCATCAATAAGACAGCCAGCTTCCCGCAAGATATCTATATCGTGGGTATTAAAGGCACCATTTTCATTCCAGACGGTAACTTTTCGTGCGCTTGTTGCCTCGATCAAGGAAAACCCAATTGTTGGACGTGAATCGCGGATGATTGGGCGGATACGATCGAGTGTATTTTCAGGAATTCCCCAATCATAGGAGGGCAAGAGTAAGTAGTGGTCAATGGGATAGATCCACTCTGCAAGTTTATCGGAGACGACATACTCAAGGTTTTGTTTCCGTGTGTGTTCCAGTTTTTCCTTATAGGCTGGAATGGCTGGATTTTTCACCTGTCCATTCAGATCAAAAAATGCGGTTGTGCCGTCGGGTTTTACTTCATTCGAGCTTAATATCCAGAAAAGGCAGCCCAAAATATTGTTTTTTTGATCAGCTACTCTGCCTGCGTCCTCTGACGGACTTAGCGCAAAGTCAATCAACTCCTCAAAGCTAACTTTTGGATCAAGAATGCTGGAGCGAATGTCTGAACTTCCAAAATAGAAGAGGAACATTTTTGGGTCAGTTTCCAGCACATTATGGATAAGATCCGCATACCATTGCCAGGTATTAAATCCGATGTGATCTTCCTCACCGATGTCTGTTTTTGAGTAGGGACGGGGCACTTTCCAATTCCTTTTTCCTCCAGCACCCCAACTGAGCGGATGGTTGAAGGTTTGTGAGCTGACTGCGATATGAAAATTGTTTGCAAAGTCAAGTGATCGTCGCTGTTTGGCCAGATCAAGAACTTTTTTAAGGAAAGACAGATCCCAGTAATCACCGCCAGGCTGAAGGGGAGGAAAAACTGGTATTAGACCATTTTGTTCAGCCAGGCGAACAAATGGAAGGTAGCGGTCCATAAATCGCTCAACCAGATCACCCTGTGACCAACTATCGTTCAACCAGGCTGATTTCATATTGGGCTTGTCAAAGAAAACCACATATTTGACACCCCACTTCGCGTAAGAACTAAGCAGGATTCGCAAGTCTTCGGGACAATAGTCAGAATTTACAGGGAAATCAAAATGGATGATTGGCTGGATATCTGCATTCAACAAACCCTGAATAAATTCTTCTGGAATGGCATGTGTTGGACTGGCTTTAAGAACCAACCAACCAGCCTGAAGCGATCTAAGCTCGGGCTCCCAAAGCGCAAGGTCTTTGCTTTGGTAATGGGTCAGATCCTGAAAGTAATGAAAACCAATTTTCTTTTCCATATTCTTGTCCCTAAGTCAAGTTTTCCTACCGATATAAAGTGCAAGTACTATGCCAGGAAGGATATTCTGCTATAATAGCCGTCATGATTTTGGTAACAGGAAGCACAGGTTTCATCGGCCGAAAGCTATTGGAAAAATTAGACGCTGAAGGACTGGATTACCGTCTTTTACTCCTTTCCGGAGAACAACAAAGTTTCCTCCCCAAGGAGAAAAATTACGACATTGTGCTTAGCTCAATGGAAGATGCAGGGAGTCTTCGTTCGGCTTTTATCGACGTTGAAACTGTTTATCATCTTAGTAGCAGCGAAGCGCTTGGGTCAAAGGCTGACCTGGCAAAACTCGAAGTTGCTTATTTGGATACATTTATCAATATTGCAAAGAATGCTGGCATTAAACGTTTTTTCTATGTCAGTCATTTAGGTGCAGATAAGAATTCCGCATACGGGCTGCTTAAAGCCAAAGGAATGGGCGAGGAAGTGCTTCGCAAATCCGGCCTTGCCTACACTATTTTTCGCACAAGCCGCCTTTTTGGCGAAGGCGACCGTTTTACTGAATCAATTGCGCGTTTGATCCGCAAGTTTTGCGGCTTTTTCTTTTTGCCTGGTGAGGGACAGGTGTTGTTGCAGCCCCTATGGGTTGAAGACTTTGTGACCGCTTTGGTATGGTCGCTTGATCATAATGATCTGATCGATCAAACGATTGAGATCGGTGGTTCGGAACAATTAAGTTACCGTGAAGTCGCCCAGTTGGTTGCTGATGGTATGAATAGGAAGATACGATTTCTAAAAATATCACCAGTCAATTACAGCTTTTTTACGCAAATGATTGAAAATCGCATGAAAGATCCGCCAATCAATGTATACTGGATGGACTATCTGGCAGAAAATCGCACCTGTGATCTGGACAGCATGTCCCGCATTTTTGATATTCAACCTGCCAGAATGAAACAAAAACTTAGCTACCTGAGAGGAAATCAAAAAGCCAAATGAACATTTGTATACACGGACATTTCTACCAGCCTCCTCGTGAAGATCCGATCTCAAACTATGTCCCTGCAGAAAGAGGCGCGGAACCTTTTAACAATTGGAATGAAAAGATTTTGGCAGAGTGTTATCAACCAAATGCGGAAGCTGGTAACTTTGGAAAAATTAGCTTTAATGTCGGACCAACTTTGTTTCGATGGATGTGGGAGTATAAACCAGAGATCGCTCAAATGATCGTAGATCAGGAAAGGGCAAATTTTGTGCGACATGGCGTTGGAAATGGAATAGCCCAAAGCTATAATCACACAATTCTCCCTCTTGGAAGTAAAAATGACAAGATAACTCAAATCCGCTGGGGGTTAGATGAATTTGAATACCGATTTGGACATCTTCCAGAAGGCATGTGGCTCCCCGAAGCTGGTGTGGATATGGAAACTCTCTGTGTGCTTTCCGATCAAGGTTTGAAATTTGTGATCCTTGCACCCTGGCAAATTACGCCTCTGGAGGATGCCCCTGGTCCCTATTTGATCGATCTTCCAGATGGAAGACAGCCTTTTATTGTATTCCCTTATCGTAAAGACCTAAGCACGATGGTAAGTTTTGTGCCTGGCACGACCGAAAATGGCGATTATTTTGTCAGTTTGGTTCGAAATAGCTTGCAAAACTATCCTGATCAACTCAACATCATTGCAAGTGATGGCGAATTGTATGGTCATCATCAAAAGTTTAGAAACCATTTCCTTACCTATATCCTTAATTTGTCTGAAGATGATAGCAAATTGCGCTGGACTTATCCTGGTTTATGGTTAAAAGAAAATAAGGTCACTGCTAAAGCAAAACTGATCGAACCTTCATCATGGTCTTGTTTCCACGGCGTGGATCGTTGGCAAAAGGAGTGTTCCTGCACCGATGGCGCAGACTGGAAGAAGCCTTTTTTTACAGCCATGAAGACATTGGCAGATTGGTTGGACAAGGTATTTTATGAAACTGTGATTAACTATGCGCGTGATCCCTGGGAACTTCGACACCGCTTTATCAGACTGATGAACGGACAAAAGACGCTTGAAGATATTTGCGACGACTTGCTTGTTCAGCCGATGAATGAACATGACAAAGAAGTTTTAAGCCTGATGTTGAAATCACAATACGAACGTCAGCGGATGTTCACTTCCTGCGGTTGGTTTTTTGATGAATTTCATCGTATTGAGCCACAAAACAATATCGCCTATGCTGCCAATGCGGCGTGGTTAACAGAAAAAGTTACCGGAAAAAGCCCTGAACAGGAAATATTGAAGTTGTTTGGAAAGGTTTACAGCAAGAAAACGGGTCTGAGAGGAGACACTGTCTACACTCAGACCCTGTTGCGCGCAAAAAACGAGACTTAATTCTCTTTGAAGAATTCCAGGAGTTTATCCACCTGATACTGTGAGTATTCTTCTGCTTCGTCGATATTATTGAAAACCTCTTCTTCAACAAGGAGATTTTCTATTACCTGTGTGGAGTCAAGGTTTTCATTCAGAGACAAAATAAAGTAATTGAGAGCCTTTGTGTACCAGACAAAGTCTTCAAAACGCTCCTTGTTGTACCAGCGTATATTGTTGTGCGTATTTACGTCCAAATAAGCGCGCACAGCTTCATTGTTTATCCAGCTTTCAAGCACAAGCTTGGCTGTTTCAACAGGTTCATCTCCCTGATCAATATTTGAACGCGCAGAAACCAAGGCTGATAAGAGCTGAGCGTTCTTCCAGCTTTCATATTCATTGAAACCAAGTTGAGATAGTGTACGCTTTAATAGTTCAATGACTGGTTTGTGCTTGAAAACTTCGCTATTTTGCCTGGATGACCCTGGATCACTTATTGGAGCAGAGAGATTGGCGAGATATGCCCATAGTATGAAAAGGTGTTGTTTGCGATGGTCAGCTTCAATCTCTTCAAGGATTTCCTCAACAGCCATTTTGGTGCTTTCCATGGCAGAGAGTCCAAATCGGTTGCCCAGCTGTTGTGGTTTCAGGATGTTTTCTATCAACAATTTCGCGTTTTCTCCTGCCTGGTCAAGCTCATAAGCGTTGTGATCTGCCTGCCCCGCCTGTTTGAGATATCCCTGGTTGGCTTGCATCTGCTTATTGAATTCCTCTTCATCATTTGTCGCAGTAAGGTTTTTCAGAGCGGAGGGATCAAAAAGCTTGCGTAAGGGCTGAAGGAGGGGGCGCAGCTCAATCTCTTCCAGGTTTGAGTAAAAATCGGAGGTTCCATGACCGCCAAGCATGCGGTGAAGCTGGGCGTATATGGCGCCATACACAACTTTGAAATCCACCAGGACCATGTGTTTATAAGCATCCAACTGGAAGAAGAGACCTTGTCTTCTGACCTCTTCCAATGTACGAATGAAGTATAGTTTTGAAACATTGTCATAGTAGATAACAAAGGCGTCATGTCCACCATTAAGACGCAGGGCGTCAGCCAATTCGCTCGTATGAAGATGGCCTTCGTTTCCGTCCTTTACAAGGAACGGTGCTGAAACTTTGATCCAACCTGAGGTACTGCTAAAGCAGTTGTTGTAAACAACCAAACCAGAATGGCCACCATAGTAGTTGCTATAGGCGAAAACATTCTCATCAACGCCATGATCTGTGTTGAAGTCATATAGTCTGAAATCATCAACCTCCGCGAATAACTTGCGGCGATGAAGCAAGGGGAAAATGATGGAAGTATGGTGATCAATCAATCCCTGATCAGGTGTTTCGTCCCAGTAAGGGCGGTAATATTCCATTCCATACTTTTCGGTATAGCCTTCAATTTGACCGTGTCCGAACATAGGCAGGCCAGGCATGGTTGAAAGCAGCGTGCAAATGCCAAAATACTTATCGCCTTTGCCAAACTGCTCTGCCGCGGTCTTCTCGTCAGGATTATTCATAAAGTTGACGTAACGCTTTAGGATCTGAGGATCGTAGACAAGGGTATTCTTGATCAAGAGCCGATATTTTTCATTTTCTTCGTTGCGAAGCATGTTCATGAAGGCGCTGTTGTAAACACGATGCATTCCAAGCGTGCGCACGAAATAGCCTTCCATCAACCAGAATGCTTCAGCAAGCAAAAGTGTATCAGGAACTTCGGCAGCGACGCGATCAACAACTTCGCGCCAGAACTCTTCTGGCATAGCCTGGTCAAAAGCTTCTTTGGTCATCGCGTAATCCGCGCGAGATGGGATATCGCCACCGCTGCCTGGCTGGGGGAACCACAAGCGTTGATAGTGTCTTTTCGTCAGGGTCATGGCTGCGTCGAATCGAATGATCGGGAAACGCCTTGCTACGTTAAGGATGGTCTGAATGACTGCTTCACGAACTTCAGGAATGAGGTAATTTAGCTGAGCTGTGTCATTCCAGGGCATGCTGGTGCCGTCATTGCCATGATAGATGTATCTTGTTTGACCCGTATTGTAGTCGTGTCTTTTGAAGACGACCGCGGCATCAGAGCGGGAATAATATTTATCTTCCAGTTTGATGCTGATGCCAGGTCGTTTGGAGAGTTCCGGACCATCAAAGGTGTAGACGGGGAAAGGTGAATGATCTGATTGGATAAACCAATCGGGATGGTCATAGACCCAATCTGAGTCGATCGCCATATGGTTGGGCACCATATCGCTAGCTAGGCGGATACCACGGGAGCCGCAACGCTGGCTAAGGTTGTAATAGGCAGCCTCGCCCCCAAGTTTCTCGGCGATCTGGTATCGTGTCAGGGAATATGCAGAAGAGATCGCATCAGGATTTCCGCAAAGTTGTTTGATCTCTCTGGACGCGTCGCTACGTTCCCATAAACCGATCAGCCATAAACCAGTAAAGCCCCAATGGACGAGTTGATCCAATGTTTCGTCGGGGATTTGATCAAGCCTTTCAATGGGACATTGATATTGTCTGGAAAGCTGGTTCAGCCATACAAAGGCATTTTTAGCCAACATAACAACCCGCGGCATCCAATCACTGTCTGGACTAAAGTTTTCAACTTCTGCCAAAGGTTCGCCCCAGGCATCGTAACCAGTTTTGTATTCAGGCACGAAGGTCTCAGGGTCGGAGAAATCCGGCGCTGCCTGAAAGAACATCGCTCTGGCTTTGGCTTCTTCGCTCAACATATCCAGACTGCCAAGCAGTTTAAGGAAGAATTCACTGAGGTATTGTCCCCAGTTAGCTTTGATAAACTCAAGTTGACCAGTCAATGAATCCGGTACACGCAATGAAGGCGTACGCAACATGGTGATAATGTCCTGATCTTCAGGCCCAAAGGTTGGCTGGGTTTTAAAGAAGGATTGAATCGTGTCCAGAATTTTTGCATAAGCGCTGCTGGAATACAGCGGCCGATCGTCAAAAATTTCGCGGTAGCGTGAAGCTGCCGGGTTCACATTCGTGAGCCAGGTCATCAGCATTTCTTCGACCGTGACATCATAATTGGTGACTCCTTGATCACTGCCCTTGAGATATTCAGAGATGTTTTGTTTGCCCTGATATACATCCACAGGCGGGAATTGTTCATTGAACTTTACCAGTGTCTCCACGACAATATCTCTTCCAAGGGTTTGGATGAGATGCCTTGCAAGGGCTGTTTGAATACTGCGACCGTGAGTTTCATAGTATTCATCCATGATCTGATGAAAGATCTCATCGATCAATCCCAGCGCGTTAATATCCGCCGGCGAAGCGTAGGTTTCAGGATCATCCGGATCGCTGCGTTTCTGATTAATGCGATGAGCAAACTCTCTTAATGAATGGAAATTCGCAAAGACTACATTTCCATTCTTGGAAAACAAAACTTCATCAAACTGGTACTTATCTCGGGACGCTTTGGTAACATGGAATTGCTTCATTGACCGCTCTCCTTTGAGGTGGTTTTACATGCGATTGATGTGTTTATTGTATCACTCAGATCGTAGTATATGCGTGATCACATTAGAACCTGATCCGCCTATGTTTTGGACAAGGGCATAGTCCGTTCTTTTTACCTGCGTTTTACCAGCCAAGCCTTGCAATTGTAAGCTTGCCTCCACGATCTGGTAAATCCCGGTCGCGCCAACAGGGTGTCCGCGGGCTTTCAAACCTCCCATGGTGGCGACCGGTATTTCATCATCAAAGGCGATCTTGTTTTCTATGGCAAGTTTTGGGCCTTCGCCAGGAGCGCAAAAGCCGGCAGCCTCAAGCGATAAGGCTGCCATGATCGAAAACGCGTCATGATATTCAAATAGGCCAATATCTTTGGGCTTGATCCCAGCCTGATGGTAAGCCAGTTTCGCGGATTTTTCAGCTGCCGCAAGCCTGATCCCGTTTTTCCTGTTTTGCAGGGAGGTTGTGTCTGTCGCAGAGGCTGAGGCGGCGACCGATATAACTCTGCGACCGTTCGGGATCGGTCTGGCTGACAATATGATCGCCGCGGCGCCATCCGAGACTGGAGACGCGTCGAGCAGGTTGATCGGATCCGAAACCATTGGCGCGCGCCTAAAAGCTTCCCGATCAATTATGTTGTGAAATCGAGCGTTGGGGTTATGGATCGCGTTTGCGTGCGCGTTGATGGAAAATCCCGAGAAATCTTCATGTTTCCAGCCATATTCGTGCATATAACGTCGCATCAGCAGCGAGTTTAGGCCAACGAAGGACAACCCCATATCCGCTTCGAGTTCTGCGTCTGATGCGGTTGCCAGGCTGCTGGTGATCTCATTACCAGGCGAGTCGGTCATTTTTTCAGCACCGATAACAAGCGCGGTCTCCATTTCGCCGCTGGCGATTGCCATAAGCGCGAGCCTGAAAGCAGCCGCGCCTGAACTGCAGGCAGTCTCGACAGAAATTGCGGGTTTGTGATGAAATCCGAGCCAGTCTGCCATCAACGTCGCAAATTGCGCCTGACGGTTGGCTGTGATCCCCATCATGTTGCCAACAAAAAGGCCATCCGGATACCCGATCCCAGCATCTTCAACCGCCAGCAGACCAGCGTCTCCAGCCAATTCTTTCAATGACTTATTCCAGTTTTCCTCAATAGGAACTTGTGCAATTCCTGCAATGTAAACTTTATTCATAAGACCTCTTCAGTTACAATTGTAAACAAAATGACTTGCGAAAACTATCAAAACTCGAAATTGTGAGGTAAGAATGAGCTATATCGATATCACTGTTGGTATTAAAGACGGAATGCTGGTTTGGCCTGGTGATAAAGCTGTTGAAGTTGGCTGGGATGCCAAAATCGCTGATGGGCATGAGTCTAATGTAACTTATATCCGAATGGGCGCACATTGTGGCAGCCATATCGATATGCCTCTGCATTTTATTGAAGGCGGCAAGACCACAGAAGCCCTTGATCTGGACGCGCTGATCGGGCCCGTTGAAGTGGTGGAAGTCCTTGAAGAAATAAACAAGATCGATAGAAATTTTTTGGAAAGTATAAGGATCGAAAATGTCGAACGCGTACTTTTCAAGACCCGTACCAGTCGTATGTGGACTCAGGAATATCCGCAATTTGATTATGAATATGTGGCGCTGGATGTCAGCGGCGCGGAGTGGTTGGTCGAGCATGGCTGTCGATTGGTTGGTGTTGACGCGATGGCAGTGATCGTGATGGATGAAATCCGTAAAGGGCATGAGATTTTACTGGGAAATGATGTTGTCGTCCTCGAAACGCTTAACTTGGGTCATGTAAAACCAGGTACTTATGATCTAATCTGTTTGCCAATTAAACTTATCGAGCGGGAGGCATCTCCAGTTCGAGCAATATTAAGGTACAATATTACGCCTAATTGCGAATAGCTATAATAGACGTATCTAGATGTTATGGAAATTTTGCATAATTGCTCGAAAAATTTTAAACATTTTTATATTCATTAGTTGTTAGCGTAATAATCAATGCTAACAATTCTAGTATCAATGAGCAGTTAGGACACAAGATACAAAATGGTTGATTTCTAAGACTATCTGGTTATAGAGTGTGGCAGCATTCTAAAGTAATCTACTAGTTAATTAAAACTTTGAATTGACATGTGACTCCAATTAGCTAAAATTGAAAAACATCTAATTATTAAACCACCGGATAGTGATTCACGTATTTTTCCATGAATCAAAGAGGTGTATAATTTCAGTATTGCTTTGTATTTTATTTATTTCAATAATATTCAATCTGGAAAATTGGAGGGATATATGTTATCCAAGCGGTTTGAAAGCTCACGAAATTTGATCAATCTGATTATTCTTTTCATTCTTTTAGTCACTTCTCTTTTTCCAACCCAATCCTTAGCTGCCCCACCCAATCCGGACGAAAAAATTGAAACGAATTTACCGGATAATGAATTAAGCCAGAACATCGAAAACTTTACGCCACCGGATCCCGGCGATTTTGAGGAAGAACGAGCCCGCGAAGCTATTGAAAAAGCAATCCAAAAGTTAACAGCTTCCTGGGGTCCACGATATCAACTGAACCCAGTAGAAATCTCTATTAATGGGGAATGGGCCATTGGGAGCGCGAGTTGGAAAAGCGATGAAAAAATTTTTGATAAACCGGTTACTGTTATAGCCAAAAGATTTACAGATGGCAAATGGTTTGCAATGACTCCTGATAGATCAGACGAGTTTTCAGAAATGCTTATGGAAGTTCCTGACCAATTGCTTTCTGAAAAAGAAAAAGATGATCTGCTATCCAAGGTCGATGAATTCAGTTTAAATCAGCCTGCCAATGGAACGATTCGATTGCTCGATTTTATAGATAATCCTGAAATTCTCACTTCTTCAGAACCAAATACAGGTGATGGAGTTGAGATCATGATCACGCCAACACCTATGCCTTCCACGCAGTCTACCTTACCACAAAGTGACTGGCCATCCCATGGAACTGTACCTACTCCTGTTCCAACATCAAGGATGTTGGAACAGGAGGCTATTATTCAGTTTGAAAATGATTCCGATGTTGGTAATTTGAATTCTCAGGAATCCGATGAAGATAATAACGTTGAAAGTGAAACAGGTTTGCTTATAGGCAATTGGCCTAATGCTCCAATGGCAATTCCAACCTCAGGATATATTGGCAAGCTGCAAGATCAAGACGGCCATTCTGGCATAGATATTTGGACCAGTAAAGATGAATCATATAATCCACCTGGGAACGAAGTTAGGCTTTCTTACGAAGGAAAGCTAGTTGCTTTTCTTGAATCAGATTATCATCAAAATAAGAAAATAGGGCTTGTTTTTGAGCATAACATTGACCCAGCCTACGCCTCTTTCGTCCCCTATCTTCATGTCTACACACTTTATTTCCATTTGGCAAATGATTCGACTGGTGAGTCTTATATAAATCCTTCTCTTCAGAAAGGACAAACTTACCCTATGGGTACACTGCTTGGTTATCAAGGTAACATGAAATTTTATAAAGACAATCATGCCATTGTCCATTTACACTTTTGTGTTGCAAGGACTGCAAGTTGTGCGACTCGACTTCCTCTGGATAAATATCTTGGCCCCGATTTATCTTGGCCACCTCCGCCCAATTATTTGATGGACTACATTGAATACAATGGATCTAGTATGGGTTCATGCTCTGCACCAGACCTTACATCACCTTCAGATGGATTTACTTCCCCTGGTAATACAATTACTTTTGCTTGGTCGCACCCTAATAATTGTTCTGGTCAGAATGGTTTTCTGGTGCGGGTAGGTACCAGTCCCGGTGGAAATGATGTCAAGTCAGATGTTTTTATTCCTGGTCTGCAGGGAAACATCAGTTTTGATTCCCAGTGGTTTAACCGGGATCTTTACTGGTCGGTTCGCGCGAATGTTAACAACGGCACCTGGTCAGGATCTCGCAGGTTTCGGATTGAGTCATCTTCCCCCTCATGCAATCCTGGTGCCAATCAAATAGCCCTCTTCGTTGATGGAGACTACAGAGGGCAATGTGTTGTAAAAGGAGTTGGCCAGTATCCGAATCCTTCCGCTATAGGACTTCCAAACGACCAGATATCCTCGATAAAAGTGGGCAGTGATGTAAGAGCTACTTTGTGCCAGGATGACAATTATCAGGGCGTTTGCGAAGTGTTTTTGGGAGACGATCCGAACCTGACTGATAATAGTATTGGAAATGATACTGTTTCTTCAGTTAAAGTTGAATCTCGCACAACAATTCCGCTTCCACCAGAAATACTAACCCCTTCTAACGGAGCAAGTTTCCTGGAGGGAGAGAGCATCACACTCTCCTGGACGCCTTCAGGGGATCAGTACTCCGGTGAAATTTGGGGCGGACCGGGTGGAACATTAACATTTGGACCCCAAGGTGGAACAAGTATAAATATTGGCTCTCAATGGGCTGGTTATACGTATTACTGGCATGTCAAGGCTCATAACTCAGCCGGATCAAGCGACTGGAGTGATACCCGGAGTTTCACGGTAATACCTGGTAAACCAACAAATCTGAGCGGTCAGGTTCTTTCCTGTTCGCAGATACACCTTGAATGGAACGATAACTCTGGTAATGAACAAGGGTTTGAATTGCATCGAAACAACGGCAATTATGTTATTTTGCTTGGACCTAATACCACCAGCTATACAGATACAGGTTTGAACGGAAATACTACTTATACTTATCAAATCCTTGCGTACCGGGGAGAACACAAGTCAGATTTCAGCAATCAAATTTCCATTACTACTTCATCATGTGCCACAGTGCCAGAGGCACCCACCTTAAATGGGCCTCTCGATGGTGAAGTTTTTGATGAAGGTGATTTCGTATATTTATCATGGTCGGCAAATGCCAATGAGTACTCAGTAGAAATCTGGGGCGGACCAGACGGGACTATTACCTATGGCCCTCAAAATTATAGCTATATTGTTATTATACCTCAGTGGGCTGGATATAATTATTCTTGGCGAGTGAGGGGAAAAAACAGTGCAGGGTGGAGCAACTGGAGCGAAACAAGGACTTTCACTTTAAGACCTGGAAGACCGGAATCACTTACTCTAAATAACCCTGATTGCAACCAGATTAATGTATCATGGTCTGATGAATCAGAAAACGAAGAAGGATACCGAGTTTATCGGAACGACATACAGATTGCTTCTTTGGGGCCCAACACCACTTACTTTTCAGATACAGGAGTGAATGAAAACACTACATACTCATATTACGTGAAGGCTTATCGTGGTACGATAACATCACTCCCCAGTTCGCAGGAAAGCATCGTCACTCAAAGTTGTACGCCACCCGATTATGAAGCGCCAAGTGTGGATTGGTTAGAACCGGTTGTCAATGAAGGTGTGCACGATGTCGTGAATGAATTTGTATATCTTAAAGCGACAGCAAGTGACAATGTGGGGGTAGACTATGTGAATTTTTCCCGATGGGATGCAGTAAATGAAGTATTTGTTGAGATCGGCAATGTCTATACTGAACCATACGGAATCTATCTGGACTGCAGTTCCTTAAATCTTGGCTGGAATCAAATTAATGTGTATTCTGTAGATACTTCAGGTAACAGTTCCGATACAAAATATATTTGGTTGTTTCGCAATGAACCCATGCCTGATTTGATGCCATACGCTCCGGAAGAGTTTGAAGATGCTGTTGTTATTTCTTCTGTAACGGATACAACTGTGAATAGTGCTTTGTACGCAGGACAACCTATTTACATCGACTGGCTTATTGGCAACTTAGGTTGGGCACCAGCTGACGGACCTTTTCACGTCCAACTTTGGATCGATGACGCTCTTTTAATAAATTACCCGTTTGACTATCTTGACGATTTTAGATTTATTGGATTTACTGACTGGATAGAAACGATATCGGAACCTGGCTGGCATCTTGTGCAGATGGTAATTGATCCTGATAATGCAATTGAGGAAGCAAATGAAGACAATAATGTCTGGGCGCAATACTTCTATTGGGAATCTTCACTGCCATATTATGACGATATGGAATCGGGCGCCATAGGATGGGACGCATCAGGTTTGTGGCATTTGGTTGACGATAGCAGCCAATATCAAAATAGTTACAGTGGAACGACCAGTTGGTGGTATGGACAGGAAGGTACAGGCGATTATGATACGGGTGCGCAGAATTCCGGTGATCTTACCTCACCAAATCTTTATATTCCCTATGATGAATCAGGTCCTTTTTACATTCATTTTCAGTATTGGTATTCAACTGAATCTCAATTACCTTATTGGGATCAAAGGTGGGTACAGGCTTCCATTGATAATGGGGCATTTGTCAATATTTTGAGACTCAATGATGATCTTATGGAATTTTGGCACAATAGTCCATTAATCAGTTTGAGCGGGCTTGAGGGGCATACTATTCGGATAAGATTCCACTTTGACACAATTGACGAGATAGAAAATGCATACAGGGGTTGGTATATTGATGATTTTAGTATTGCTCAGTATTCCCCGCCAACTTGTGGAGACACAAACGAACCTAATAATGGTACTTTTTTTGCAACACAATTATATTATGGTGCAGAACTAACAGCAGATATCTGTGGCAATGGAGATTTTGATTATTATCAATTCACGGCGGAAGAAAATGATTCGATAGTGATCGATATAGATGCTGTTGTTAATGGTTCTTCTCTGGATTCATTTATCACTCTACGTGATAGTGACAATATGATCATAAGTGCAAATGATGATGATAGCCTGACATATGACTCTAAGCTAGGATTCACAATTAGTTCTCCAGGAACTTATTACATAAGAGTGCGCGATTACTGGCACCCATCCTTTGGTGGGCCTGAATATCATTACAATATTAAGTTATATACTGATAACCAAACCCCTGAATTTATAGAATTCATAAATCCTGTATCTGATTCTTGGTTAGACCCATTTTCCACGGAGATTGAAGTTGATGCCAGTGACAGCACGAGTGGCATCGCACGGGTCGAATTCCTGTGGCATTCCGGCGATTGGGAGAATGATGAATGGATCTGGCTTGGTTCTGACTCATGGGCTTATGACGGTTGGAAATTTACTTTTGATACCAGTCTGGAAGTTGAGCAGTATGGTGCCGCTTTTTATGTTTGGGCTTTCGATTTTGCAGGTAACTATATAGGCGAAGGTGTCTGGAACTTAGGGATCGACAATACTCCACCAGAAACGACAATGGGAATATACCCTATGTACGAGGACGCCCCATTCAGGGATTTCTATGTAACATGGTATGGCAATGATAATGTTTCCGGGATTGTTTCATATGATGTTCAGGTCCGAGACGGGTACAACGGGGAATGGGTCGATCTCCTTACTGAAACGACGGAATACGCATCATTTTTTGTTGGGGAGAATGGACATAACTATTACTTCAGATCAAGAGCAAGAGACTTTGCCGGTAACATAGGGGATTTTCCAGGAGGTGATGGTCAGGTTTCCTATAAGGTTCAGCTCTGTCCGGTAGCTCCTGATACTTTTGAGGGAGATGATTCTTTTTCCCAGGCAAAGAGTATAGCCGTAAATACTCCTCCACAATCCCATAACTTTCACGTTGAAGACGATCAAGATTGGGTAAAGGTTTTCCTTGATAGTGAGAAAGAATATGTTATACTTACTGAAGATTTGGGTCTGCATTCCGATACTGTTGTATCCTTATATGACCAGGATGGAACAACATTGCTTTTGACAAACGATGACTACTATTACTCAAGCTTCGCATCAAGGATCGATTGGAAACCTGATGTGAGCGGAATATATTATGTCAAAGTTAATCACTGGGATCCGTATGGCTTTGGCTGTTCAACAGGCTACAATCTTGCTGTTAATGAGATAGTTCAGTTTGATCCCACTGATTGGATATACTTACCATTAATTCTCAGATAATTAGGTAATATTTTTCGAACACCCGATAATTTCTTAATTCGGGTGGTCGATCATTTAATGGAAAGTCGAAAATTATTATTGTTTATTTGAATCCTATTAATTTAACAAAAGATCGTAATTAAAGAAATGCCTAAACTATAATCCCTTTTCAACTCCTATCAGTATTAGAAGAATTGATCATTCCTAATCGATAACCGGCATGGTGAGAAGGTGGAAGGCGAGGGTTTCGAGGTCGCGGGCCTTTTTGCTGGTGCCGAGGTCTTCCAGGATCCTGTCAATATGGGATTTAATGACCTTATCATTCTCCAAGATGCTATTGAATTCCTGATGTTCGTCAAGGATTTCTCCCAGACCTAAATGAGTGTAAAGCTCGCTGACAACACCATAGCTCCATTGATCAGAAATTTTTAATTCGTCAGCCAAATCCCGTCGTCCTAATGAAAAAATTATTGCTAATCGGGCAATTTCGCTTTGACGCTCAGTGAGACCAGGATAATTACGAGAATGCAGTTCAAGCTTGTTTTTGCTTATGGAGAAGCTGGAGTTCCAAGCAATATCAACAGCACGTGGTGTAAAGACATGGTAGCCTTCATCCGCAAAAGTAACTGCCCAACCTAATGACAAGGATATTTCTTTCTTAAGTAAATAACCTGAGATCAGGTCATGGTTAATCTCTTTAAAGAAAGATTGAATTGATTCTGAACAAAGTGCAAGCACTTTTGGTTTCCTTCTCACTCTTTTGGAATATTCGTTAATAGTCGATGTGATTTCACGTAAATTACCAATAAGATCCAGATCAAGAACAATTAGATCCAAATTCTGGTGTTCTACCTTCAGTCCATCCTGAAGTTCATTCAACGAGGAAGCTTCAAGGCATACTCTGGTTCGCCAGTCACGAACAATCAACAAAGACATCCAATTAAGGGCATATGTATCTTCACTGTACAAGCCAACCAAAATATCTCTTTTCATACAACACCTCAGCTATATGTTTACTGAATTATAATTGCTTATGAAATAAGCCATTAGGAGTAGTTATGATCAAAAACATCGCTGTGCTTACCAGTGGAGGAGATGCTCCTGGAATGAATGCAGCTATTCGCTCAGTCGTACGCTGTGGAATATCAATGGGATGGAAAACTTACGGAGTGAGAAATGGGTTTAGAGGCTTAATTAACGGTCAGTTCGAAGCTCTCGGAACACGGGATGTCGGTGGCATTCTTCAAACCGGTGGCACGATGTTGGGCAGCGCTCGTTGCGAGGAATTTAAAACGATTGAAGGTCGTGAACAGGCAATGCGAAATCTTTATCAAAAAGGGGTTGATGCCTTGGTCGTAATTGGTGGAAATGGCTCACAAACCGGTGCTTATGAACTTTCAAAAATGGGTTTCCCGGTAGTCGGAGTAGCTTCTACCATCGATAACGATTTGGTTGGGTCTGACATTACTATTGGTGTAGATACGGCCCTTAATATCGCACTTGAAGCAATTGATCGTTTGAAAGTTACTGCGTCTTCACATCAGCGTGCTTTCATCGTTGAGGTGATGGGTCGAAATTGTGGTTACCATGCACTTATGGCTGGTTTGGCTGGCGGCGCGGAAGCGATTACCTTACCGGAATTCAAAACCGATCCAGAAGTTATTGCAGCCAAATTAAGGCAGGCTTATGACCACGGAAAATTCCATGCACTGATCGTAGCTGCTGAGGGTGCGGATTACAACGCCAAAGCACTGACCGATTTCTTCAATGAACATAAAGAGCGTTTAGGCTTCAGTATTCGGTCGACTATCCTTGGCCATGTTCAACGAGGTGGAAATCCTGACGCAAGCGATCGTATTTTAGCCAGTAAGTTAGGAAAAGGTGCTGTTGACGCAATTGCACGAGGAGAATTTGGTGTTTTGGTCGGTTTGATCAATAACACTGTAAAGACGACTCCATACGAAAATATAACAGGGAAAACAAAAAAGCTCGATAAAAAGCTCTTTGAGTTGGCAAGGGTTTTGGATTAATCCTTCATTCGCAAATATGCTTCCATAAAAGCATCCAGATTTCCATCTAAAACCGATTGGGTGTTGCCTGTTTCATATTCCGTGCGGTGATCTTTAACCATTTGATATGGATGCAGAACATAGGATCGGATTTGATTTCCCCATTCCACTTTCTTAAATTCACCTTTTAGATCAGATATCTCTTCGGCATGGGCTTCTTCCTGTAACTCGAAAAGACGTGAACGCAGGACTTTTAATGCCGATTCGCGGTTTTGGGTCTGTGAACGTTCATTTTGACAGGTAACTACCAGACCAGTCGCCAGGTGAATGATGCGCACTGCGGTCATGTTTTTCTGCACGTTTTGGCCCCCGGCTCCAGATGATTTATATACTTCAACCTCAATATCTTCTGGTCGGATAACAATTTCGTCATTGTCTTCGATGTCAGGTAATACTTCGACCAGGGCAAAGGATGTGTGACGACGATGGGCAGCGTCGAATGGTGAAAGCCTTACCAGACGATGAACACCTTTTTCGCACTTTAAATAACCATAAGCAAGGTTCCCCTCAACAAAAATCGTGACAGATTTCACACCCGCTTCTTCACCAACGGTGCGATCGAGAATTTCAGTTTTGTAACCATTGTCCTCTGCCCAACGCAAGTACATTCGCTCAAGCATACCTGCCCAATCCTGAGAATCAGTCCCACCTGCTCCAGCATGTATAGCCAGAATGGCATCCCCATGGTCATATTGTTCTGATAAAAGGAGTTCAATTTCTTTTTTTTCGAGTATCTCTTCGAGTAAATCAACTTGTTCAGCGATTTCGGTAGTTATAGTGCCATCATCAAGCTCAAGTAAAGGTCCAAGACCTTCTATTTGGGTATTAAAAGATCTCCAGCCATCAATTTGCTTTTCAAGCTGGGAAATGCGTTTCATTACTTTTTGAGCACTCTCAGGATCGTCCCAAAAGTCAGGATTTTCACTTTGTGATTGTAGTTTTTTGAGTTCTTCTGACTTTTTTCCTAAGTCAAAGATGCTCCTGAAGTGATTGAACTCTACACACAAGATTTTGGATACGTTCTGATAATTCAGCCATTAACTCACCTTGTTCTATGTGAAAATCCCATCTATAAATGATTGTTTGTCAAAAAGCTCCAGGTCTTCTACTTTTTCACCCAAACCAGCGTAGATCACAGGCAGTCCGAGTTGATCCTTGATCGCAAAAACCATGCCTCCCTTAGCTGAGCTGTCTAGTTTGGCAAGAATAGCGCCATTGAGATTGACAGCCTTTCCAAAGGCTTCGGCTTGTCTAATTGCATTTTGCCCGGTGGTAGTATCGATAACGATCCATGAATAATGGGGAGCACCTGGCAAGGCTTTGTCAGCCACCCGACAGACTTTTTTGATTTCTTCCATAAGGTTGTAACGGGTGTGTAGCCTCCCGGCTGTATCGATCAGGACGACATCAATATCTCTGGCTATGGCGGCTTTGATGCCATCATAGGTTACTGCTCCAGGATCGCTATCCTGCTGCCCGGTGATGATTGCCACACCGACTCTATCAGCCCAAATCTCAAGTTGATCCGCAGCAGCCGCTCGGTAAGTGTCCGCACCAACCAGGAGTACTGTTTTGTCCATTTGCTTGTATCGGGCCGCTAATTTCCCTATTGAAGTTGTCTTGCCGGAGCCATTAACGCCAGCAACCATGATTACAGTAGGCTTGACACTAAAGTCAGGTTCAACTGCATCGAACAGCAACGAGGATAACTCATCTCTCAGCAATTCTTCCAACTGTGACATGCGGGTGTAACCTAGATTGTCGACTTTCTCGATAGCTGTGTCTATCAGGTTTAAGGTCGTTTCGACGCCGACATCAGCCTGGATCAGTAGTTCTTCAAGGTCATCAAAGGTATTGTCATTGATCTCGGTTGCGCCAAAGAAGGTTGCAATTTTTCCAAAAGTAACATCACGGGTTTTTTGAAGGCTTTCGCGCCATTTATTGAATATCTTGCTCATATATCTCGATTATATCATTTGGATTCCTGTACCTGGGCAAGTTGTCCACAACCAGCATTGATCTCTATGCCTTTGCGTGAACGTATCGAGGCGGGAATTCCTGCCTCCTGAAGTATGTTCAAAAAGGCTTGTACACGTTGGCTGGAAGACCCAGGCAGGGGATATTGATTGCTCGGATTAAGAGCAATCAGATTGACATGGCATAACATACCTTTAATCAGATTGATAAGTTGGCGCGCGTGTTGGTCACTATCATTCACATCCTGTATAAGGGCATATTCGAAACTTATGCGACGTTTGGTTTTGTTAACATAATCTCGACAGGCTGCAAGCAATGGTTTTAGAGGATGGAGACGATTATTGGGAACCAATTGCGAACGTAGATCATCGGTAGGGGCGTGTAAACTGATTGCCAGATTAACTTGTGAATCCAATTCTGTAAATTCTTTTAATTTAGGAATCAATCCGATTGTGCTAATGGTAATTCGACGTGCACCCAAATTAATTATATCAGGATGAATGAGACGTTTGATTGATTCCATCACGTTTGTATAGTTCAGGAATGGTTCTCCCATCCCCATGTAAACGATATTTGTTAGCTTCTCATTTTCAATTTTGAGGTGGCACATGCAATATAGGACCTGACCCAAAACTTCTCCAACGCTAAGATTACGGTTAAATCCCATTTGTCCGGTTGCGCAAAAAACACATCCGAGAGGGCAGCCTGCCTGGCTTGAGATACAAACCGTATTGCGATCGGCATATCTCATGAGAACAGTTTCAATCCGGTTACCATCCTGGAGCGCAAATAGAAATTTTTCAGTTTTTTTATCACGGGATATTACAGAACTAACTAAACTCAGTGGATTCAGAATGAATTCTCCATCAAGCACTGAGATTAGGCTTTTGGGTAAATTTGGAAAACGTTCGAATGAGTTGTAATGGTGTTTGTATAGTCCATCGAGAACTTGAATAGATCGAAATTTAGGCTGACCGGTATCCTGAATTTTAAGGGCTAATTCGTCTGGCTTTAAATCGAGAATGAGTTGTTTAGTCATGAATTAAAGTGCTTAGATCTTTAACTACCATGTCTGGTTTAGGCTCCCATTTTGCTAAATCTCCAAGTGTGTTAACGCCAGACAGAACAAAGGCCGAGCGAAAACCGCCCTTATGCGCACCTAAGATGTCAGTACTGAGTCGATCGCCTACACACAGTATTTGCTCTGGTATTAACGCCATATTGCGTGTAGCATAATAGTACAGAAAGCGTTCTGGCTTGCCGATAACAAATGGATCCTTTCCAGAAGCCATTTGGATTGCAGTTACTATTGTGCCGGCACCTGGCGTCAAATCATGGGGCATCGGGTAGGTTGCATCAGTATTAGTTGCAATAAAAAGGGCACCATTTCTAATCTTTCGCGATGCAATGTCAAGTTTATTGTAGGTGATATCTCTGTCAAGACCAACTAAAACAAAATCAGCTGGGGACAGATCATCTTCATCCTCTAAAACTATAAATCCATTATCTTTGCCGTTTCTCTTAAAAGAATCTGAGCCGACGATATAGACAGTATGTTGTGTGGGATAGTTATCCCGAATATACGCAAAAGTTGCATCAGCTGAGGTCAGGATTTGTTCAGGACTTGCCTGAACGCCCATATTCAGGAGTTTATTCTGGTATTCAGGGATAGTGCTGCCAGAATTATTCGTCGCGAGGACAAATTTCAATCCTTGCGCCCTGATTGATTCAAAAATCGCAGGAAGGTTGCCGATTGGTTCAGAACCGTGCCAAAGGACCCCATCCATATCGAGAATGAGACCTTTGATAGTAGGATAAGTATCGGTAAGCATTTACTTCCGAGGCGGTTCGAGGACCTTGTCGATCAAACCGTATTGTACAGCCTGTTCGGCTGTCATGTAAAAATCACGATCTGTATCATGTTGAATGACATCCAAAGGCTGACCTGTAACATCAGCAAAGAATTGGTTAAGCGCAGATTTGAGGCGCAGAATCTCTTTTGCCATGATTTCTATATCAGAAGCCTGACCCTCAGTTCCTCCGAGTGGCTGATGCAGGTGGATCGTGGCATGAGGGAGTGCATAGCGCTGACCCTTAGTACCACCAGCCAGTAAAACTGTTCCGAAACTGGCAGTTACGCCAACGGCAACTGTGCTGATTGGATTGGGGATCATCTGCATCGTATCCAGAATAGCCAGCCCGGCGTAAATGGAGCCACCTGGAGAATTTATGTACATCTGAATGGGCTTATCAGGATCTATCTGGCTTAGATAGAGGAGTTGGGCAACGATGACATTGGCAACCTGATCATTAATGGCAGATCCAACGAAGACGATGCGTTCCTTAAGCAAAAGCGAATAAATGTCGTATGCGCGGTCCCCATTGGCAGTTCGCTCAACCACCATTGGAACTAACGAATGAAAGTCATTTTTGTTCATAATGTTTCCTTTCTTTCTCAATCTAGCTGCCAATTATTAGAAAACTATTAGTCTTCTGCCTCTTCATCATGATTAGAATCTTCAGGTGCTTCAACGACAGTTTCTTCAACAATTTCTTCATAAACACTTGGTTCTTCTTTTGCGGTCAATTCTACTTCCACAGCCGGTTCATCTTTTTGAACAGATTCAGGAGAAGCGAGAAAGAGCAATTGCTTTCTGATCTTATTTTCAAGAGCAATATTAGCCGCCTCGGAAGAAATTGCTTCAGCGAACCGTTTCTTACCAAGTTCTTTTTGAGCTTTTTCGTATTCACCACTCATCAGGAGGCTGTTAATAACACCAGCGACTTCAGCCTGAAGTTCATCGGGTTTTACCTGGAGTTCATATTTCTTCACGATAGCATCCATGACCAGAGAACGTTCCATCCGGTCTTTGGCGGTGGAGCGGACTTCATTTTCCATGAAGGTTTCTTTATCTATTTTGCGAAGTTTGAGATAAACATCCAGATCGAGTCCGCGATCGCTCAGGTCGTGCTCAATGCGATGCAATACGGACTCTTCTTCATCTTGGACCATCTGAGGTGGGTATTTGAAGACTGCGGATTCACGTAGGGTGTCGATCAGACCAAGATAATATTCTTCATCATAGGCAGCTTTTCCATCAACTTCCAACTTACTGAGAACTCGCTCGCGAAGTGCTTCTTCTGACTCAAATCCACCAATTTTCTCCAGAAAATCCTCGTCAATCAGAGGTAGCTTCAAATGTTTTACAGATTGAATGTTGACATCAAAACGGACAGTCTTACCTGAGAAATCGCCATGCTTCTCCTCGTCTTCCGGGTAAGTGTGGTTGAACAGGAATTGCTCACCTTCTTTTTTTCCGATCAGACTACGGGCAAAGCCTTTAAATGGCCATTCGCTTTCTTTTTCTTTCGATTTGGGTGGAATCATGGTCTGCTGAGGCGTGGCATTGAACAACATTGAGTCGTCACCTTCAGCTGTATTAATGTCATGTGCCGTGATAGTCATATAGACCAAATGGCCTTCTTCTGCCGCGCCTTCAAAGGGAAGTATTTCAGAAAATTCCCGTCGAATTTCCTCAATAAAATTGTCGACATCAGCTTCGGTAACAACAACGGGTTCATAAGGCTTTTTTAGTGATTCAACATAATTAAGCTCAGTTTCGGGAGCAAGCGGAATGAGAAATTCGAATACAGGGGGTTCCTGACTGGTGATCTTTTCCAAATTACCTGGTCCGTAAGGTTCGATTCCTTCTTGTTCAAGCACCTTGGGATAAACCTCGTTGACCAACAGGTCGAGAGCGTCTTCCAGGACGGCTCCCTCACCGACATGATTGAGCACCATGTTGTAAGGTGCTTTTCCTGGTCGGAAGCCAGGGATGCGCGTTTTCTGTGCAATTTTACGGGCAGCTTTTCGTTTAAATTGATCCAGCAGTTCTTGTTCAAATTCTGCTGTAACTCTTGCCTGATGGTCATCAGTAATAATTTTTGTTGTTTTCAATGCTTACCTCTTAGATTAATTTATGAAGTGGGGAAAGAGGGGCTCGAACCCTCACGCGTCTCCGCACATGATCCTAAGTCATGCCTGTCTGCCAATTCCAGCACTTCCCCTCAGGTGGGGAATTATATTCGACTGATGAAAGAGCGTCAAACTATTCGCGTATCGAGTTTGTACCTATAATGTATCAGGGTTTTGGGAACATTATTTTTTGACTTGATCCAACTATTCAGAGTCTTTAATTTTAGGATTCGAGTGTAAGAAAGAGTATAAGAAACAAACTATTCCAGTTGAACTGCGATAAAAGAACGGGCTTGCCCTGCCAGGTGCAATTGTATTCCGCCTGACAGGCTCCATTCACGCAGCAGGCTCTCTGTGATCCCAAAAGGGATCAGAACAGCGCTGGCAGCTCGGATTAATAACTCAATATATTTCGTGCTATTAATCGCTGTTGGCGCGATGTTTTTTCCCAAATCCCAGGCAAGGACATCCGGCACACCGCGCGTGTAAACAAAACGCACGCGCATGCCGGGTTTAACCGTCATACCGGCATTCTGTAATTGGTAGGCGGCACGCACTGAGGCTGTGGTGGCTTTGTAGGCTTCCAGCGCATAACTGACCTTGCCGTTGATGACCAGCTGCTCTGGCTGCACCTGACCAGTTTTCAGCAATTCAAGCGCCTCCTGATAATAAGCGAAAGCATTTTGAATGCAGCCTTGCAGCTCGTCTTTGCTGCGGGCCAGGCTCAAAAGCCGGATCATCTCTTTTTGGACGGCTACGATCCAGACTGGAGTGTCACGTCGGCGTGCTTCAAGCCCACGTACTTTGATCTCGCCGCTTTGCAAGACGCCAAAATAGCGATTGGCGACTGGCACGCGTGGATCGACCCTGGACGGCAAAAAGGCGATCCAGCGATAAATGCCATCCAGATTGATCGTTAGTCCGGTGCGATGATTGATCCTTTGGATCAGCTGGCTGAAATGCTCAGGCTTGCTGCAGCCTTTCTTTTTTACCCACAAAGCGTCCACATACATGTGCAAAACCTCAAAGCCTTCTTCTTCAGCAACTTCTTTGGCGCGCAACAACACCTCGCGTCCACCTCTGGTGACGGCTTCGTGCGCTTCAATGCGTCCATAACGGGCATTTTTGTAGCCCAGAAAGCCAAAACAGACTACGAGTAACCATTTGAGTGCTGTAGCGCGTTCTTTGAGAGTTTTTACCTGGGGATGATTCTTAGGATAGCTGCGTATTTTGAGTTTGATGGCAACCCGTTTTTCGTAGAGCGGCTTTAGCGTGAGCGGAACAACGCCAAGATCATCATGTGCCGGTGTGAGACCATCCGGTAAGGGCACTTCGGGCGAGATATTGCCCAAAATAATGATGGCTGGGTACATTGATATGAAATCGATTTGTGCCACATCAGTGTGCAAGCCAGTCAAAGGTTGATAAACCATGCCACCTCGATCAGCCTGAATCAACTCCAATCCGCTTTTGAATTCTTCGAATTGCCGTTTTTGATAGGGAACCAAAACATCCTGCTCAAGCGCGGTGATGATTTGCATGGCAGAAATGCCTTGACCGGGTGAGACTCGGGCTGCTTTTTCGATTGGCAGGGTTGTCACGCGTGCCATTTCGAGCGTGCCGGCCAGACTGTAGTCTGACCACATCATGGCCGATTTGCGGTCGATATGACAACGACCAAAGAGGTGAGCCTCTTCAGGACGATAGATGATGTGCCCATAGGAGAAATAGGTAGTTTCCTTTTGCCAGCGGACGGTGCGATCTGTGTCACGGTTGAGTTGCAGTGGAATTCGTTTTTCTTCAGCCTCTTTGAGCAGGAAGGGGATCAGCCAACTATCGCCCCAGTTGCTTACCAGGATATCGGGGTTGTAGTCCTCTAAGACCTTGTTTAGCATTCGCAAATATCCTCCCTGTGGGTCGATTGGCAGATTTTGTTCAAAGCGGTCGCAGCGCAAAAGGAGCGCGTTGACTTTCTCACGAAAGGGGTCACAATTTGGGCCAATTTCCAATACGCGTAATGGAGGTAATTTCGGCAGAATATCCCAGCGGCTGTTGACCGCGCGAATACTTTCGATCTGGTCATTTTCATTTACTTCCAGTTCGCACAATGCCATAGGGAAAACGCCGTAGCGCGCCATGTAGCGCGTGCTGATTGCCAGATCAGCACCATAATAGACCAGATCGGGATAGATCTCTTCAATCTCACGAAAAATCTTGACCTGTTCCGTCGGAGATGCCATTTCAATCGCCATAACGTCCACCAGTTCGGCTTCAAAGACATCCTGCTTTTGCTGGCGACTGAGCGACAGTACGGCTGGACAGCCAGCAAGCATTTTCCACAAGGTTCGCAGGGTCTCTTGAGGCCCACTGGCATAGAAAGTGACCGGAAAATGTTGTTTGAAGCAGACACGGCTGTCATCCTCTGCTGAAATGAACCAGAGGCTTAATCCTTCTTCCTGATTGAGGTAGAGATCAAGCAGCCAGCCCTTAAACTCCCGTAGTTTGCTCATGGGGCTTCTTCAAAAGCAGTATAGGAACAGACTTCTTCCGGCTCAGCAACGGACAGCAGCTCTTCTTTGTCGCTTTCGGGAAGAGCCTGAGAGTTTGCTTCGAATTCCTTACAGCAGGCAAGCACTTCAAGGAAGAGGCTTTGCTGATCAAGCAGTTGTTCGTCCCTGATCTGCTCCGGGTTGTGCAGCTCGCGCTGGGTGGCTTTGAGCTGTTTATAGACCTCCAGCAGGATGGCGATCAGGTAAATGTCAAGCGGGTAGAGGTTGGAAGCATAGGATGCTTCTGCCAGGTGCAGGCGCGAGAGCACCAGCAGCTCGTCCAGTAGAACCTGGTCGTCCTTGCGCAGCGCGCGCTTGAAGCGCTTGAGAGCGGCTTCTTCTTTCTGCCAGGTTTGGGTGATAGATGCGATCGTACGTCCCATTTTGCCTCGTTAAAAGAGCTCCAGCTGCATTTCCTGTGTGTTGGATAGAGATAGTGGTTCTTCCCAGCAGACATCCGCACTGACTCTGAGTTCTTCCAGCAGTATGCTTCGGTTTTCAGCGATGGCAGGGATCTGGCGTGTGCTGATGACGACCGGAACCTGATGGCTTGGACTGATGAGTAGATTCAGGCAATGCCTGAGTAGACGTCGGCTATCTTTGAATTTGACATCTTCGTCCAAAAAAGTTGCCAAAAGATCCAGCAAGACCAGCGGACCGCTTATTGGATAGCGGGCAGTTGCCTGGATCATAGCCAGAACCTGATAGCAGGTGAAAGCGCGCGAGAGGCGAATATTGCGCATGACGCTGACCGGGTCGGAGGTATAAGGGCGAATCAGGCGGGCAACAGTATACATATTTGCACAGTTGCCGCAGTCGAGCACAGTCACGCTTTGGCGCAGTGCCAGCGTTGAGATAAGCTGCAGCATGCGCTCGGAGAGGGCATGCGCGCCAATGGCGAGAAAACGTTTTGACGGCAGAGGCATTTCAAAGAGAATCAGTGAGTTTGTAGATTTGTGTTCCAACATACTCTAATTATATAGAACATGTGTTCTATTGTCAAGAGTTTCCTCCTTTCAACTTTGGATTGCCATGCTTCAATATCTACAAAAAACTCAAAACTACTTATAAATTGAGTAGTCAGAAAAGCAATATTATGAGATAATACAGGCTGACAATCCGGTCTGAGAGGCTGATAACGATCGTCTTGTTTTGTGCTGGTCTTGTTTTTGCCAATTTCTCACCTCAGACCTTCAAAGAAAGGGTAATGTAAATGAATAAAAAAATCGTCATTGCTGGGTCGTGTCGAACTGCGATCGGAAAAATGAGTGGTACGCTTGCCACTGTCCCTGTTGCCAAACTGGGCGAAATCGTCATCCGCGAAGCTATCAACCGCGCGGGAATTCAGCCTACTGATGTAGACATGGTCTATATGGGCTGTATACTCCAGGCAGCGCAGGGGCAGAACGTTGCCCGCCAGGCAGCTGTGAATGCCGGTATCCCGATCGAATCACCGGCTATGACCATTAACGTGGTATGTGGCTCAGGACTCGAAGCTGTGAATATGGCTGCGAGAATGATCCTTTTGGGCGAAGCTGATATGGTCGTTGCCGGTGGAATGGAAAACATGTCCGCTGCGGCATACGCTTTGCCGCAGGCTCGTGCTGGATATCGATTAGGCGATGGCAAATTGATCGATACGATGGTCAATGATGGTCTGACAGATGCTTTTAGTCAGGTGCATATGGGCATCACTGCCGAAAACGTAGCAGAACAATGGGGTTTAAGTCGTGTAGAGCTGGATGAATTCTCGGTGAATTCACAGAAAAAAGCCGCAAAAGCCCAGGCAGAAGGTAAATTCGTTGATGAAATTGTGCCAGTACAGCTGCGCATCAGACGTGAAACAGTTGAGGTTAAAGAAGATGAAGGAATTAGACCTGATTCATCAATCGAAGGTTTGAGCAAGCTCCAACCTGCCTTTAAACCTGATGGGGTGGTTACTGCCGGGAACGCATCAACCATTAACGATGCTGCTGCTGCTGTAGTTGTAATGAGCGAAGAAAAAGCACGTGAATTAGACGTGACTCCTGAAGCGATATGGCTCGGATCCGCTCTGGAAGGCGTGGAACCTTCGATCATGGGTATCGGACCTGTCGCAGCAACAAAGAAATTAGTTGATAAGCTCGGTATTTCAATTGAAGATTTCGATCTTGTTGAAGCCAATGAAGCCTTTGCGTCCCAATCTATTGCTGTGATACGAGATCTGGGATTGGACGCGAACAAGGTAAATGTCAATGGAGGCGCGATCGCTTTGGGTCATCCTATTGGCGCATCAGGATGTCGTATATTGGTCTCGCTGATCCATGAAATGAAACGCCGACCCGATGCTAAATTAGGTCTGGCGACACTATGTATCGGTGGTGGTATGGGTTGCGCAACCGCCATTGAAAAACCGGAGGAATAAAAAGTGACGAATGTAAGATATGAAGTAAACGGTGCCGTTGGTCTGATCACAATTGATCGTCCTGAAGCACTCAACGCGCTTAATAGTGCTGTTTTGGAAGAACTGGATCAGGTTATAGATAAGGTTGATCTTGATACGATTCGCTGCCTGTTGATTACCGGTGCCGGTGAAAAGTCCTTCATCGCTGGGGCGGATGTCGCTGAAATGAGCGATATGAATGAGGCTGAAGGTAGAGCTTTTGGTAAAACCGGAAACGATCTTTTTAGAAAGATCGAAAGTTTCCCGATACCTGTAATTGCAGCTATCAATGGTTATGCACTGGGTGGTGGTAACGAACTCGCTATGAGTTGTGACATCCGTATTTGTTCTGAAAACGCTGTTTTTGGACAGCCAGAAGCGGGATTAGGTATCACACCTGGCTTTGGCGGTACACAACGTCTTGCTCGATTGATTGGATCAACATCAAAAGCAAAGGAAATTCTCTATACTTGTCGGAATATTAAAGCAGAAGAAGCATTCCAGATTGGGTTGGTGAGCGCGGTTTATACAATCGAAGAATTGATGGTTGAAGCCACCAAGATGGCAACAAGAATCGCCGCACAAGCACCGATCGCGATCCGCAATATTAAAATAGCGGTCAATGAAGGTCTGGATATGCCGATCGATCAGGCAATTGAACTTGAGATCGGACTTTTTGGCGCCTGCTTTGCCAGTGAGGATCAAAAAGAAGGAATGAAGGCTTTCCTTGAAAAGCGAAAAGAAAAAGTCTTTATAAATCGATAAAACATAACAGCCTAACGACATATTTTGGCTGAAATTATAAAAAAAGGAGAATTTATGAAAGTAGCAGTTATTGGAGCAGGAACAATGGGCAGCGGAATTGCTCAAGCCTTCGCCCAAACGGAAGGATACGAGGTTATCCTTACCGATATTAACCTTGAGCTTGCCCAAAAAGGGCAGCAAAGAATCGCTAAGGGACTTCAGAGCAGAGTAGATCGCGGTAAGATGGAACAGGCGGCTGCCGATCAAGTCAATGGACGCATCAAAATCGGCCTGGTGGAAGATTGTACCGATTGTGATCTGGTCGTAGAAGCCGTATTGGAAGAAATGGCAGTTAAAAAGGATACTTTTAAACATTTAGACGCGATAGCCAAACCTGATTGTGTTTTCGCAAGCAACACTTCTTCACTTTCAATCACAGAAATTGCTCAGGGATTAACCCGTCCCCTGGTTGGGATGCACTTCTTTAATCCAGCTCCTGTGATGAAACTTGTCGAGATTATTCCTGGACTCTCAACACCTCGAGCAGTTGTGGATAAGGTGACCGACATAGCCAAACAACTTGGCAAAACCCCCGTTGAGGTTAATGAATCCGCGGGATTTGTTGTCAACCGAATTTTGGTTCCCATGATCAACGAGGCTGTTGGAATTTTGGCAGAAGGTGTAGCCAGCGCTGAGGGAATTGATACCGCTATGAAATTAGGCGCTAATCATCCAATGGGGCCACTGGAACTGGGTGACCTGATTGGCTTGGACGTATGTCTTGCGATTATGGAAGTTTTGTATAACGAAACTGGTGACAGCAAGTATCGTCCTTACCCCTTGTTGCGCAAGATGGTACGTGGTGGCAAATTGGGAAGAAAAACTGGAGAAGGCTTTTACAAGTATTCTTAAAATATCATTCTTTGGGGCTGGTTACAAGTCCCAGAAAGGAAGCAATACAATATGGACATGAATTTGTCTAAAGAACATTTAATGGTAAAACAGCTTATTCATGATTTTGCCATAAATGAGATTGAACCATGGGCTGAAGAAACCGACGAATTTCACCGCTTTCCCTGGGAAATTGTTCACAAGATGCAAGCCAATGGTTTTATGGGTATCCCTTTTCCGAGAGAAATCGGAGGACAGGGTTGCGACACATTGGCGTATATTTTGGCTGTTGAAGAAATTGCAAAAGTTTGCGCAACCACTGCGGTGATACTATCTGCCCATACCTCGTTAGCGGCTGACGCGATTTCCTTGCACGGAACAGATGAGCAAAAAGAAAAATTTCTAAGACCATTGGCAAATGGAATAAAATTAGGTTCTTTCGCACTTACGGAACCTGAAGCAGGTACTGATGCAGCCGGTCAACAAACCAAAGCTGTTCGGGATGGCAATGAATGGGTAATAAATGGCTCCAAAATCTTCATCACAAATGGTGAAGTTGCGGATATTTATGTTGTCTTCGCGATGACCGATAAATCTGCCGGCACACGTGGAATTTCAGCTTTTATTGTTGAGAAAGGTACTCCAGGTTTCTCTTTTGGTTTACCGGAAAAAAAGATGGGTATCAGAGGTTCCAGCACTTGCGAACTCGTTTTTGAGGACTGCCAAATTCCGTTAGAAAATCTTCTAGGACGAGAAGGCAAAGGTTTTGGGATCGCAATGTCCACTCTGGACGGTGGTCGTATCGGAATTGGTGCTCAAGCCTTAGGCATTGCTGAAGGAGCATTCGAGAGAACTGTCCAATATGTTAAAGAAAGAAAACAATTCAATAGACCAATCGCGGGCTTCCAAAATACGCAATTTGTTTTGGCTCAAATTAAGGCTGATATAGAGTCAGTGCGTTATCTTGTCTATAATGCGGCCCTGTTGAAAGATGCTGGCAAATCATATTCAGTTGAAGCTGCAATGGCAAAACTGAAGGCGTCACAATTAGCGTCGGAGGTTACACGCCAATGTGTTCAACTCCATGGAGGTTATGGCTATATTCAGAGCTTCCAGGTAGAGAGAATGATGCGTGATGCCAAAATTACTGAAATTTATGAAGGAACTTCTGAAGTAATGAAGATGGTTATTTCTGGAAGTTTATTGAAGTAAAGAGGCAAAATGAACATTATTGTTTGTATTAAGCAAGTCCCTGATACCAAAGAGGTTCGCATCGATCCTGTCAAAGGAACTTTGATTCGTCAGGGTGTTCCTTCTATTATGAATCCGGATGATAAATCCGCATTGGAAGCAGCATTGCAACTAAAAGATCAATTTGGAGCAAAAGTATTCGCTTTGTCGATGGGGCCATTGCAGGCAGAATCAGTTTTACGGGAAGCTTATGCGATGGGCGCGGATGAAGCTTATCTCATTTCCGATGGGAAGTTTAGTGGTGCGGACACCTGGGCGACTTCCTCAACACTGGCTGCTGCAATCACTAAATTGGATTACGATCTGATCCTTACTGGACGACAGGCAATTGACGGTGATACTGCGCAGGTTGGTCCAGGAATCGCCGAACACCTGGGGGTACCTCATATCAGTTATGCAGAAGAAATTCGCATTGATGGCGAAAAAGTTATTGTAAAACGGCAATTCGAAGATCGGTATCAAATGTTACAAGCAAAGATGCCAGTTCTGGTTACTGCACTTAGTGAATTGAACCAGCCACGTTATATGACCCCAGGCGGAATTTTTGAAGCCTGGCGTGATAAAGAAGTTGTCCAATGGAGTCGTGATGATATCCCTGTAGACGATGGAAATATTGGCTTGAAGGGGTCACCGACCAAGGTCGTGAAAACCTATCCAAAAACAATGAAAGAACCAGGCACCAAGATCGAAACTGATGTGGATGAATCGGTTCAATACATTGTTGAAAAACTAAAAGAAAAGTACATTCTATGAAAGGGCGAGATATGGACGAAAACATTCCTTCTGTATTTGTTTTTGCTGAACAGGTGGATAATCAGATCACGCCTGTTTCGTTTGAGTTGCTCGCAAAAGCACGGGAATTAGCAGAAAAACTACAATGTGTTGTGGTTGCAATCTTACTTGGCGATAAGGTAGAAGATTTGGTTCAACCTTTATTCACCTATGGAGCACAAAAAGTAATAATTTGTGAAGATGCAGCGTTAGCGCAATATAGAACTGAACCTTACACTTACGCCTTTTCTACAATTATCAGGCGATATAAGCCCCAGGTTGTACTCTATGGAGCAACAAGTATTGGGCGCGATCTCGCACCCCGAATCGCTGGGCGTATCCATACTGGATTAACTGCTGACTGTACGGCACTAGATATCGAAGAAGAGAGCAATAGCTTTATGATGACCAGACCTGCTTTTGGTGGGAATTTGATGGCAACCATTGTTTGCCCGGATCACCAACCAGCCATGGCAACAGTGCGACCCGGCGTAATGGTAAAGCGATTGCCTGATCCAGATGCCAGTGGCGAAGTGGTCAGATTTGAGTTGGACTTTGTTGAAGACCATCGATACACAAAGATTTTGGATGTAATTAAGAAAGAGGCTACTACAAAGCATAATATACAGGACGCAAAAATTCTTGTTGCTGGTGGCAGAGGAATGAAGAGTGCCGAAGGTTTTCAAATTCTGCAAGATCTTGCGGACATACTTGGTGGCGAAGTTGCCAGTTCTAGAGCCGCAGTTGACACAGGTTGGCAGGATAAATCCAGACAGGTTGGTCAAACTGGAAAGACAGTAAGGCCTAATTTATATATTGCATGTGGTATTTCCGGTGCGATTCAACATCTGGCTGGAATGGAAGAGTCTGACTTCATCATCGCGATCAACAGTGATTCAACCGCTCCGATCTTCAACATCGCTGATGTTGGAATTGTGGGTGATGTCTTCAAGATCGTGCCAAAGCTGACTGAAGCTATCAAAAAAGAAAGAGAATAGCGATCAGTTTATCTGATTAAAACAAAAACGGGTGCTTCGAAACACCCGTTTTTGTTTTAAGGTCATTCTTACATCATGAGCTTTAAGGCATCACTGATAATAAGATTAGCTCCTGTAGCAGCTTTGATCTCATCAATTGAATATTCAGGATTTTGCTCAATTAGAACAAATCCCTCAGGAGTTACTTCGATCACGCCCATTTCGGTGATGATCAGATCCACAGCTTTCATAGCGGTGAGGGGCAGCGTACATTCCTTCAGGAGTTTATGAGCTCCCTTATTAGTATGTTCCATTGCCACAATTACTTTTTTAGCGCCATTAAGCAGATCCATAGCGCCGCCCATGCCAGGCACGAGTTTGCCTGGGATCATGTAATTGGCGATATCGCCATTCTCTGCCACTTGCAAGGCACCAAGCACGGTCGTATTGACATGACCTCCGCGAATGATGCCAAAAGACATAGCGCTGTCAAAAAAGCTGCCACCTGGGTTGATCGTTACAGGCATACCACCCGCGTTTACGATATGTGGGTCGATAGCATCTTCGTGTGGGGAAGGTCCCAAACCGATAAAGCCATTTTCTGACTGAAAGTGGATATTGCGGTCTTCTGGCACAAAGTTAGCTACCAGTGTTGGCAAACCAATCCCCAGGTTTACCAGATCGCCGTCTCTAAGCTCCAATGCAACACGTTTGGCAATAAATTCCTGAATTTTTTGTTTGTCCATCATCGTGAACCTCCAAGCACAATATGATCAACGAAAACTCCTGGCACAACCACCTCGTTGGGGCAAATATCGCCGACTTTTACAATTTCCTGAGTTTCAACAATTGCAATATCAGCTGCAGCGCCCATATAGGTATTGAAGTTGCGGGTCGCGCCGCGATAAGTTAAATTGCCCTTTTCATCAGCTTTTTCAGCAAAAAGAAGCGCTACATTGGCTCGTAAAGGCTTCTCGAGCAGGTAGGTTTCCCCATCAACCTCAACAGTCTGTTTACCTTTGGCCACTTCGGTCCCCAGACCAGTTTTGGTAAGGACTCCGCCCAAACCAAAACCGCCCGCGCGAACTTGTTCAATTAACGTGCCCTGGGGGATCAATTCGACCTCTGTTTCGCCTGCCATCATTTGACGACCGGTTTCTCTGTTGGTGCCGATGTGTGATGTCATGATCTTCTTAAACATCTTTGCGGCAACCATCTTACCAACGCCATGATCAACAAAGCTGGTGTCGTTGCAAATTAGAGTCAGATCCTTTACTCCTTTCTTTATAAGTTCTTCTATCAGTCTGTGGGGTGAGCCAACAGCCAGAAAACCACCGACCATTACAGTATCACCATCACGAACTAGATTTACTGCTTCTTCAATACTAATCAATTTGCTCATTTCACCTACCTTTCTATTATCATATAAAATATCTAAGAGATATACTGCTTTCGGGCAGCTAATTCTTCACAGATAAAGCTGGCGACATCGTCCGCATATTTACCAGGTCCAAAGCCTGCGTCACAGCCTAATTCTTTGGCTAATTCATGTGTGATGCGAGGGCCTCCTATGATTAGTAGGAATCGACTTCTCAATCTCTCAGCTTCCAGGAGCTCTACTAATTCAGTGAGATTTTGAACATGGACGTTTTTCTGGGTAACAGTCTGTGAAACCAACAAAACATCAGCATTGAACTCAACAGCTTTGCGAATAAAATCCTCGTTCGATACCTGGCTGCCAAGGTTAAGCGCTTCGATCATTTTATAACGTTCCAGACCGAAATGACCAGCGTAACCTTTCATGTTCATGATTGCGTCGATGCCAACGGTATGAGCGTCGGTACCGGTACTGGCGCCAATGACCCGCAACTTGCGACCAAAGTTTTCCTGGATGAACTGATCGGTCTCTTCCATTGTCATTATGTTGACATCCACCGAATCTACGTGTATGTGCGTGTAGTCTATGGTGTGGCTGAGACTGCCATAGACAACGAAGAAGCTGAAATTCTTGTCGAGAGGGGCGTGATGTGCCACCATCGGTTCAACAAGCCCCATTTTCGCGGCTAGTTGTTTGGCGGCTTCAACCGCCACTTCACTATCAGGTACAGGCAAGGTAAACGATAGCTGCACCTTGCCATCATTCATGGTATCGCCGTAAGGTTTCAAACGGGTGAGGTCAAGCGTTGTGTCGAGATCCTGCTTTTTCGTTGAGTAAAGTCCACTACCCATAATTCTCTCCTTGCTCGGTTTTCTTATACTGGTGATACCTCAAAGAACCGATCCTGGCTTCTTCCATCAACAGTTCAACAAAAGGATTCAGGTACTGTTCTTCTTTCAGAACAACACCAGCCAGCCCTTTGCCACCTTCAAATGGGCGTTTGATTCCCGCAAATTTACCTTCTTCAAGGGTCCTGAAAAGACCATCCCGTTTGATGTTTTGTAGTAGATCGAGAGCGAGATCAAGTACTTCATTGGCACGCTGTTCCATGATCCCACCTTCGCGGAATTCAATGTCATCGCCAAAATCTGCCATGCTGGTAGCGATGTAGCGGGCATTGGCGATCGCAAGCGCGCGGTCGGACATGAAAGGAGTGTGAATTGCTTCGGTCAGCATGCCAAGCAGATGAATTCTTTGATGACTGATAACTGTGACCATGTTGAATAAGGCGTCCTGAATGTGTCCTTTAAAAATATCTCCTGTTTTGAATTTAGTTGGAGGCATATATTTTAAGGGAGCGTTCGGGAATATCTGTCGTGCCATTTGAGCCTGAGCAAATTCGTACAAAAATGCATTTTTGAGCTCAGGGTTCATCTCAAAGGCGTGTCCCAAACCCATTTGCTCCTCCGGCATGCCCGCTTTTAGCGCGAATTGCTCATTGATCAATTGCGAAGCCAGAACAGTATGCGCTTCTTCGTAGGCGTCTGCGGTTGTCAGATAGTTATCTTCACCGGTATTAATGATGATCCCCGCGGCAGCGTTGACCATACGGGAAAAAGATTGGTCGATCAGCGTGCGCTGCATATTGATATCGCGGAAGAGAATTCCGTAGAGGGCATCGTTAAGCATCACATCCAAACGCTCAAATGCACCCATAACAGCAATTTCGGGCATGCAAAGCCCGGAGCAGTAATTGCATAAACGGATGTATCGTCCGAGCTCTTCGCCGGTTTCATCCAGGGCGGCTCGCATCAGGCGGAAATTCTCCTGAGTTGCCATCGTGCCGCCAAAACCTTCCGTTGTGGCGCCGTAGGGGACATAATCGAGCAAGCTCTGCCCGGTCGTGCGGATCACGGCTATGACATCCGCACCTTGTTTGGCAGCTGCTTTTGCCTGGATAATGTCTTCGTAGATATTGCCGGTCGCTACGATCACATAAAGCAATGGACCGGATTTATCTCCATATTCACGCAGCTTTTCTTCACGGATAATTCTGTTGTGATGAATTTTGGAAACAGCCGCTTCGGCTTTTTTCTCGGCCCATAAGCGAATTTCAAATGGATCGACCGGCTCGGTTTGACTGAGGTCAAGCTCTCCCCTTGAGATCATTTCAGCTATTTCCTGCGGTTCTTTTCCAAGAGAAATTGAGGCCTGACCCAACCAAAAACTTGCGCCATAGCCTAATAATTGGCCCGCAGCCAGATGTTCAACGACAACATTAGGCAGCGGTACATCCATGGCGTCAACCCCGTCAATTCCGAGGAGTCTACAGATGGAGCGCTCTACTGTCGTAGTTGTGAATTGTTGCGTGTAGTTATACGTATCTTCTGCGATTTGTTTAGCGGCATCGCGTGCCTGATTGACTTTATCCCAATCTAATCTGAGTTTTGCCATTCTTCCTCCTGCCGGGCCGTCTCCATTTCGTGGAGAAGTTCCTGATTCACGCCAAGAAGCTCGGCAATTTTAATCGCTCCTGAAGGGATCCTGGTATTTTCACTGATCTCTTCAAGGCGATAATCCATTAAATTTTGTATCCTTCGAACGCGTGAAATATCTTCATGCAGATCGTATGATCGATGATCTGTTTTGTCATTCTTATCGCTGGTGTTCGATTGCAGCCGATGGGGTGGCAGCTCTGCCAGGGATTCAGTGCGAATTCCCCGCACCTGATAGAACCGAATACCAGGATTAGGCATTACATGATAGTGGGTCGCAATAAAAAATCTGCTTGATGATCTTCCGTAAATATTACAAAGCGCCTGTACAATGGCTGTCGCCTCAGTGGGGTTGGTTCCCCGGCATGGTTCGTCCATAATGATCAAACCGACTTCTGATCTACTGCGGCGGTAATGTTCACGGATTTGTACCGCCTCAAGTCCGAAGGAGGACAGACCGCGGTTCAGGTCACCTTCCTGGTTAGACTCAAATGCCATAAAATCAAAGAGCGGTGTTTGAATGCGCTCACATACCGGGAAATACCCAAGCTGGCACATCAGGAGAGCAAGAAAAACTGTTTTCAGCGCAATGCTTTTGCCTCCCATGTTGGCACCACTCAAAACGGTCGTCCCCTTATGCAGCTCAATGCTGACAGGCGTGAATTGTTGACCTTGATTTTCAAGCATTTTTGCAATGACCGGATGAGAGGCGTTTTTGATCTGCGTTGGCGTTTCATTAGAAAGTAGGGTGGGTAATACGCCATTCCAGCGAAGAGCGAGTTCAGCTTTGGCTATTCGAAAATCAAGCAAGGCGCAGGTTTCAATATTATGTTGCATTTCTGGCAGCCATTTGAGAAGCTTCTCGCCCAATTCAACTCTGATGCTATTTTCAAGTTGATCTTCTCTATCGACCAGAAGTGTTCGCTGTCTGAGCAGCGTTTGCCTTTGACTGCCTTTTTCAAGCGCAATTGCTCGCTCAAGTTCTTTCTTTTCCTGTCGAATCTTGGCTAGTTCAGGAGAATAAGCACTGTAAATGTGGAAGGCGGGATTGCCGCTTCCAGCGGGATCCAATAGCTTTGAGGCTTTTTTTGTAACCAGAAATTGCAAACCAGCTGCGTTTAACAAAGCCTTTAACCTACTGATCCTAAAGAAAACCTTTAACGCGCTCTTTAGCTCAAAAAATTCAGTGTCATTGAGCAAGCCCCCTTTTTCAAGACGCGAAAACGTGCCTCGCAATTCCCGCAGTCGACTTAATTGCGTTTGACCTTCGATCACCTCGGGATGATTAGTTGCTATCATAACGCGTAAATTGTCGATTGCCTGAAATTCGCTTCGTAATTCATCGATCTGCGAGGGTGGGTAAAACACCAAAGCATTTTTAAGTCGGCGTCCCTGAGGGGTGCGGCAGTTGCATGCCTCGGTTAGCGCTGTAACGCCGATTTGCTTCGATAATTCCTGAGAGATCATGACATGCGTCTTCATCTGGCACTCACATATTAGCCGGGCCGAAATCGACCACAGGCACATTGATACTTTGTTGCAGCTCTGCCAATAATCTCTCACTGACGATGACCTGATTGTTGGAATGGGTGGGGTTCAGACATACCAAACGGACATCGAGTGGATTGAGAACCCTTATATCGATCTTTTTGGCAAAAAGTTTTCGAGTGGTTTCAGGTTTTAGGAATAATCTTGTTCCATCTTCGGCGATAAGGGTCAGGTTTTTGAAAGTTTCTTCTTTGAGAAGTTGATCAATGACCTGATCGGTGATCGCTCCTTTTAAAAAGAGGAAGTCCGTCCCATCAACGATCTTTTTGGCAATCTCATGCCCAAAGCCAACCAAAGAAGGTGTCTCAAGTATATCAACCTCAGGGATGTAATTATTTACTCTGATAAACAATGCGCTTGCGCGTAGATTATCGCTCAAAACATTCAGAATAAGCTCATTGATTTCAGTGTTAATAGCTGGTCTTTGTAAAGCGTCAAGAGAAAATCTGGTCTTTTCAGCCAAAATGCGCGGATTTGTTGAAGTTTCAGCGCTTACAGCCAGAATAATGGCTTCATTCCGACCAGAACCTGCCTGAGATCGTCTGAAGAGGGCTCCATCGATGATAAACAAACAATCCGGTTCATGTTGGCGCACCAGATCAGCGATATGATCCATCTCGTCAGACGAAGAGGGACCTGCAAGCTCCACATAACCATCACTCAAGGCGCGGCAAAGAACCACTTCACCGATTGGCGTTCTGATATCACTAAGTTCAAGGATCTCTAGCAAGGCATCACATCGCTGCATTGAACCCTCAGCAGTTGCGAGAAGCGTCCCGGCTGGAATATAAATGCGCGGTTTGGCACGACCGCTGAGGATATCTTCACTTTCACCGTCCCTGCCAATCGAAGTCAGAGCCAACGGACGCGGTTGACGGCTGGACTGCCAATCAGCAATGATGTGATTGAGGCAAGTCGTTTTACCAGCATTCTTTGACAATCCAATGATCGCCAGAGAATGCAGCATCTCCAAACCAGCCAGTTTTACAATGGATGGTTTGAAATCATTCACCAACGCGTCCGTGTTGATCGTTCTTACTCCTTGTGTTTTCGGCGGTTGCGCAGCAGCCCGGTTGGCTCCAACGTCATTTGCTGACCAGCTAACAGCCTGGAAACGCCAACCATTTCAACCTTTTCCTTGCCCTGACATACCGGACACTGACAGTTGTTCTTGTACACCTCCGGCTCTTTGTAGGTCGTGATCACGCCTTCAAAGTTCCGCAGGACAACATGGTCAGTATTCTGTGAGATCATGTAATCGGGCATGACCGGGATCTTTCCGCCACCACCAGGAGCGTCAACAACATAGGTAGGGACACAAAAACCGGAGGTATGACCACGCAGACCTTCGATGATTTCAAGCCCTTTTGCTACCGGAGTTCGGAAATGCGAGAGACCAAGCGAAAGATCACATTGGTAGATGTAGTACGGTCGTACACGAATGTATGCCAGGCCATTTACCAATTTGCGCATCACATGTACACAGTCATTCACACCGCGCAATAAGACAGACTGATTCCCAAGTTGCACTCCGGCATCAGCCAGCATCGTGGTGGCTCGTTTGGAATCCGGTGTAATTTCGTTGCAATGATTAAAGTGTGTATTGAGCCAAACAGGATGATATTTACGGATCATCTCGCAAAGCTCGGGGGTGATCCGCTGTGGCAGAACAACGGGTGTGCGTGTACCAATACGAATGATCTCGACATGATCGATCTTGCGCAACTCGGAAAGGATGTAATCCAGTTTTTTGTCGCTTATCACCAGTGCGTCGCCACCTGATAGTAGAACATCACGAACTTCAGGTGTGCGGCGAATGTAGTCAATACAAGCATCGATCTCTTCGCGGGTACGGGCACCATCTTTTTGCCCTGCCAGGCGACGGCGGGTGCAATGACGACAGTACATTGAACACATATCTGTGATCAGGAACAATACGCGATCCGGGTATCGATGAGTTAGACCGAAGACAGGGGAATCGCCATCTTCTTCCAAAGGATCCAAAAGATCTTCAGGGCTACGGTAAGCTTCATGACCGGTTGGCACGGCTTGCCTTCTGACCGGATCGTTTGGGTCGTTTGGATCGATCAGGGTCAGATAATAGGGAGTGATCGCCATACGGAAGTTCTCAAGAGCTTTCCGTGCGCCTTCTTCTTCTTTCGCTGTAAGCGGCAGATACTTTTTGAGCGTATCGACATCCGTGATACGATGCGAGACCTGCCAATGCCAGTCGTTCCACTTTTCATCAGGAATATCAGGGAAGAGTTCGCGCCGTCTGGCTTCCCCTTTGGTATTGATATATTTTTCTTCAGCCTTCATGCCTGACTCCTTTTAATTGATTAGAAGCTGCCAACCAATTAAGTTGGCAGCGTATGTTTGTTTATACGTAATTCTTTTCAAAGATCTCGCGCAGTGCCTGCGATTCGCGTAATTCCTGTAAGGTGATCTCTGCATGGTTGCGGGTGTAACCATTGCCGATGATCATCGTGACGTCTTTGCCAATTCCTTCAGCACCTAATGCGGCACGGGTAAAGCTGGTCGCCATGCTGAAGAAGTAGACCAAACCACGGTCGCGAACCGGAAGAATGGTGGACATTTCAGTGCCTTCGATGTTGACGACATTGATCGCAACATCATATTCCTTGCCATCGTTGCATTCCAGGGCTTTTTCGAGCACTTCCATTGGATTAGCTGCATTGGCGACAAAGAAATTATGAACAAAATGATTATCAAGCAGAGTTCTTTGAGGGCGATCATTGCGGCTCATTCCGACAACGTTGCCGCATGGCCCAACCCGTTTCATGGCTTCGTAACCACAGAGCATGCCGCTTTTTCCGCCAGCGCCGAGGATCAGGACAGAATCACCGGGTTTGACGATGTTTGCGGTCTGGGCAGGCGCGCCGGCAACATCAAGCGCAGCTAAAGCCAATGCTTCAGGCATGTCTTCAGGCAGTTTGGCGTAGATGCCGCTCTCAAATAGGATCGCCTGACCTTTGATGTCGACACGATCGATCTCAGGATGAACTGCCAGGATATCTTCGATATAAAGCGGGGTCAGGGAAAGTGAGACCAAAGACGCGATGCGATCGCCAACTTTGATGTCTTTGCGATGCTGGAGCGCTGGTCCGATCTTCGCGACGCTGCCCATCAGCATGCCGCCTGATCCTGTGACCGGGTTTTGCATTTTTCCTCGCTCTCCAACGATGCCGAGGATCATTTCACGCAGGCGTGTTTCGTCCTGTTCAGATGCGGCCCAAAGCTGTCTGAAGCTGGCAGAATCAATGTTGAGCGCGGAAACGTCGATCAGAATTTCGTTGTCGTAGATATCCATATTGTTGTCGATTTTTTGCGCGGCTTGCGGTAGCAATCCTTTTGGTTCAATGACGCGGTGTGCGCCGTATTTGTTGCCCATTGCCATAAAACTATTCCTCCGAATTATTAATTATTAAGCACGCGAAGGCATGTGCAAGATCTCTCTTGCTTCTGCTGGCGTGGCGATTTCCTTATTCAGCTCTTTCGCGATACGAACAATTCGTTCGACGAATTCTGCGTTTGATGTGCCAAGTCGTTCGCGATCGTATTTTAGGTTGTCTTCAAAACCGACCCGGACGTGACCGCCTAAGATCATGCCCATGACGTTCATGTCCAACTGGCAGCGTCCAACACCTGTGACGGTGAATGTCGCGTCAGCTGGGATCGATTCTTTTAGGAAAAGCAGGTCACGTGGCGTGCCTGTCGCGCCGCCGTTGACGCCAAGAACAAAGTTGAAATGCAGTGGAGGCTTGATATGACCTCTGCGAACCAAACGCAGCGCCATGTCAACATGACTTTTATCAAAACATTCCAATTCGGGTTTGATGCCGCGTTCATTCATACGAGCAGCAAACTCGATGATCATGTTTTCGGTGTTGACGAAGATCTCATCACCGCCAAAATTCATTGTGCCGCAGTCCAGGCTTGCCATTTCTGGGTTCAATTCCGTTGGCTGCAAGCGTTCGTCAGCAGTCATTCCGGTGGCTCCACCAGTTGAGGGCTGGATAATGACATCCGGGCAGGCTTCCTGGATCGCGTCGATGATAACACGGAAGCGTTCGCGGTCCTGAGTGGGTGTGCCGTCGTCAAAACGAGCATGAAGATGTATGATGGCTGCGCCAGCTTCGTAAGCTCCCTTGGCTTCGCGCACATAGTCCTCAATAGTGTAAGGAACAGCGGGGTTCATTTCCTGGGTAACTTCAGCACCGCTGATAGCTGCAGTGATGATAACTTTATTACTCATAAAACTCTCTCCTTTGATGTTTTCTACCTTGATCAACCAAGGCGTTGTTTGTTCTTAGGGGTTACACACGTGCCAGTAGCACGACAACATAAAACAGGCTCTGCCAGAACTTCAGCGGCTGAATCGGACAGGTCAGGGCGCGGTGCAATGACTTTCCAGGCTTCAAATGCCATCTTACGTGAGGTATTACCCTCACTGGTGATCTTCCCTCTGGCTTCGATGAAATCGCCGGCATAAACCGGGGCCAGGAATTCGATGCTGTCGTAAGCTTTGAAGAGACCTTCGTCTCCATCGCGCCGGATCAGCAACTCAGTGGCGACATCGCCAAAAAGCTTGGTAAGAAAGGCTCCATCCACCAAACCACCGCCATAATGGGCGTTTTCTGCGCCAATTCTCAATCTAATTACTACTTCTTCAGTCATTACATCTCCTTTCAAAATTAAAAAGCGCTATGTGTCAAAAGATCACATAGCGCTCCATGCTAATCGCATGACAGTGGCCGTACTTGGTTCGGCACACCAAGGTTGGGGAGAGGACTCTCCTTTGCCCTTTCGGCGACGGATAATTTGTTTCTTCTCCCAGTCCTGGGAATTTGCGAAGTCTCTACACGATCCGCCGCGCCTCTATTCGGTATATGTTATTCATCAGTTTACACTGACAGAGTGATTATAGCTTGAGCTTTTAGTTTAGAAAAGGGGTAAATTGATTGAAATTTCCTGATAATTACGAAATTACATTGTACATTCTTTATACAATAATTGTTTGTTTATATCCATCTTTGGGTGGGGGAGTTGGTATAATAGCTGTGATTAACAATTGGTATATTTGAATGACAGTTAAGAAAACAGAGAGTGGAACAACTTACCGTAACAGATTGTGTAAATCAATCGTATTAGCAATCCGAAAATTAATGCAAAAGGGAGCACCAGATCACGAAAGTCTGGATACGGCAGCCATTGTCGTATTAGCGCTGGAAAGAATTGCTGAATCTGTTGACTCTAGCGCAACAGCCTGGGAAAAAAAGGATTATTGGCTGAAAGCTGATCAATTTAGGATGGAATGGGCATGGGTAGACCATCCACAAAACGTCTTGGAATCCGCTGTATTAGGACAGGATTGGAAAAAAATTGCTACAGAACTTATTACAGTTGCGCAATATCTTGGTAAAGTTGAAGTTGCTGAAAAGAATCGTCTTGGTGAACCTTGGGTTGGAGCCTGGCAAGTTTTTAAGTCCAGATAAAAAGTTAATCAATTTACAAACTTTTGAATTAGTCTTTGGATTCAATTTTATAATTTATCTTAAATTCAATTGAGGAATAATGTAAAAATAGCCGGGGGAGCAAGAATTTAACAAGAAACAGTGCTAGGTTACGATAAGTACCATTATCACAAGCTTAATGTGTGGACATCATTTAAAGGATTTGTCAGTCCGTATATTCTTTAAATATAGGATTGATAAGCCTACAAAAATAAAACATATATGGATTTCACTTCATAGGATATAAGTTTATGAAGATTTGTCTCATTATCTTCCAGAACAGGTAATCTAATTACCAGAAAACTTTACACTCCACTTTTAGAATAAATATTATTTGTTCTTTAATTTCCAATTTTTTCAAAAGAATGATATTTGGTAATGGTCTAACCTTTTGTTCGTGCTGAATTTATCTTCCCATTGAAAAAAATTTATCATTTCGCATATTTTTTCTTATGGTTAATTTTCATTACTTTTGCTTTAAGAGAAATTTATTGTTCTGTTTCCCACCCTCTTATGGAAAATACAGATGATTTAATCAAGCAAAATTACCAAACTCATATCTCAATTCATTTTATAATGTATAATATATCATTGGTTATGATAAATTAAACTGGATTTGCACAGAAATATAGCAGCTATGCGCAATTACACGTTAATAAATGGTCAAACATATGATAATCACTGATTGTATTAAGAATTATTTAAATTCAGTAAAGCTTTCCAGAAGTACCAATACCTATCGTACTTATAACAACGCGATGAACTTTTTCCAGGAAATCTTGGAAAGTCATGATTTAAAGCCTGATTCTTCAAAGATAGATCAACTTCCAGAAGATGCTATCGTTTGGTTGGCAAACGCGTTGAAAGATTTCTCTTCCGCGACCGAACAAGTATATATCACAGCCACCATCGGTCTATATGAATATATTGCGGGAGAGAATCTTGCCACTATCAACCTCCCTCGTGTCCGACTCCTGGTTAAACAACGAACACGCAGGCAAGGGATCCGCCTGCCCCAGTTTCCAAAATCGGATATCGAAACTGTCCTGGATTATGCGGAAACATTATCTTCAAAACCATTTGAAAATGAGACAGAACGGCTGATCAATCTCCGTGACCGGGCTTTTCTGATAACACTGGCAGATACCGGTTTACGCGTCCATGAGGCATGTAATCTGCGACGCGGTGATGTGGACTGGCATGAAAGTCGGGCTGTCGTTATCGGAAAAGGAAACAAAGAAGCGATTTTACGCTTTTCAAAGCGAGCGATCAAAGCGATTCAGGACTATTTGAACGTCAGGGTTGAATTGGATGGACGCGGTGGAAAACCATTGGCATCCCTACCCGTTTTCGCCCGTCATGATAAGGCGGCAGGAAAGAAGATCAAACCAATCTCAACAACAACCGGTCGTACGATCGTAAATGAACGTGTGAAAGAATGTCTTGGGTATGAAGCTGTTGGCACGATCACGCCCCATTCCTTCCGTCATTATTTCGTAACAACGATCCTGGGAAGTAGCGGCAATCTAAAACTCGCGCAGGTGCTTGCGCGGCATACCAATATTGCCGTAACCCAGCGCTATTCACATCTGGCTGATGACGAGCTTGACAAAAAATATCAGGAAATATTTGATAATTCCTGATCTGTTTTCTGGCTTCCAAAGTTAAAGTAAAAAAGGCAATTTCTAAAATGAATATCCACATAAGTTTTCTGACTTTGTGGTGGTAAGATTATGGTCGAACTGAATAAGAAACCGAGGAGTCTATGCCCGACAATCGAATCAAATCTCACCCCATTTTGATTGATGAAACGATAGCAAGTGTACCCTTTTATTGGAATAATCAATTATTCCATGCGAAACCCAATGAAATGATCTCATCAGCCTTATTGGCTCAAGGCGTGAATGTCTTCCGACATCATGTAAAGGATAACAGCCCTCAGGGCATTTTTTGTGCAAACGGTCAATGCTCTCAATGTATGGTGATAGCAAACGGTCTGCCTGTGAAAGCCTGTATGACAGCAGTAACTCCTGACATGCAGATCATTCCAGCTGATGGCTTGCCCGTTTTACCTCAATCCCCCCCCAGCATTATCCCATCTAAATACCAACGTACCATCGAAATCGAAGTTCTTATTATTGGCGCAGGTCCTGCTGGTCTATCGGCAGCTATTAAGCTCGGTGAAGCTGGTGCGAACGTCCTCATAGTTGACGATAAGAACCATCTTGGAGGTAAGCTGGTTCTCCAAACACACCGATTCTTTGGTTCAACACAAGCTGTTTATGCTGGAACCAGAGGAATTGACATCGCGAAAAAGCTTGCAGATCAGGTGAAAAGCTTCGAAAGCATAGAAATCTGGTGCAACTCGACTGCAATTGGTGTTTTCGAAGACAAAGTAGTTGACGTTTATCGCGATCAAACAGAAGTCATTCATGTAAAACCGCAGGTACTGTTAATTGCAACTGGTGCCCGCGAGCGCAGCCTTGCTTTTCCTGGTAATACTTTACCTGGAGTTTACGGCGCTGGCGCTTTCCAGACCCTGGTTAATCGTGATATGGTCAAGCCCTGCAAAAACCTCTTCATTATTGGCGGCGGGAATGTTGGTTTGATAGCTGGCTACCATGCCATTCAGGCTGGCATCCATGTGGCAGGTTTAGTGGAAGCTGCACCTCATTGCGGTGGATATAAAGTTCACAAAGATAAATTGGCACGTTCTGGTGTCCCGATTTACACTTCTCACACGGTATTGGATGCTCGCGGTTCAGGCAAAGTTGAACAAGTTGTTATCGCCAAAGTTGATCAAAGTTTCCAACCCATCCCAGGTACGGAACAGATCTATGATTGTGACACGCTTTTGATAGCGGTTGGGCTGGAGCCTGTTGACGAGTTTTATCGCAGTGCTATCGAAGCAGGTTTGCAAGTATATACGGCTGGAGATGCCAAAGAGATCGCTGAAGCCTCAGCTGCAATTTTCTCAGGAAAAATTGTGGGGAGCAAAATCGCTAAAGTTCTTCGCAAAGACGTGCCTGAAGTTCCAGCGATTTGGAAAGAGACAGAGGAAATTCTAAAATCAAAGCCTGGTAAGGTTTTCAAGGAAAGTTATCCTGATAAGATGGATGGCGTATTTCCTGTGTTCCACTGCTTACAGGAAATCCCTTGCAATCCCTGTGCGAATGTTTGCCCCAAAGGACTGATCTTTATTGATGAGGAAGACATACGTCATTTGCCCCATTTTGATATTGAACGCATTGATGAGTGTATTGCTTGTGGTCGATGTGTCGCGGTCTGTCCCGGATTGGCTATCAGTTTGGTTGATTTCCGCAAACGAGAAAGTTGTGCCTTGGTTAGCCTTCCAATAGAACAAGATAATCCAAGTATCCAGCCTGGGAAAATAATCGAAGCAACAGATATCGATGGCAATGTTTTAGGTGAATTCATCATCGACAAGATCAGATCGGTAGCAGGCTACAAGGATGGAACACGATTGGTCAGCTTTGAAGCACCTAATGAACTTGCGAAACGCATTTCAGGTTTTAGAATCATTGTATCGGATCAGGCAAAAGCTTTTGAGGGTGACTCCATCCTGCCAGAGGATTTTGATGATCAAGCCTATGTTTGTCGTTGCGAACGCATCACGGCTGGAGAGATCCGCATGTTGATTAAAGCAGGTGTTCGTGATATCAACCAAATCAAGGCAGTTACCCATGCAAGTATGGGTGCCTGCGGTGGTAAAACTTGCCTGAACCTGATACACCGCATGTTTGCAGATGAAGGGATTCCATTGGCAGTAGTAACTAACCCACCTGTACGTCCATCATTCGTTGAAGTGCCAGTAAAAGATTTTATTGAAGTTGATCCTGAGGAAGGCGGTCAAAATGTTGCATAAAAATTACGATGTAATTATCGCAGGTGCTGGATCAATTGGCACACCCACCGCCATGTATCTTGCCCAGTCTGGGTTAAGCGTTCTGGTCATTGAACCATTGGCGAGCCCTGGTCAGGCTTCCAATAAGCACGCTATCGGCGGAGTTCGGGCAACCCACTCTGACCCCTCAAAAATATACCTATGCGCAAAATCAATTGAAGTCTTCTCAACATGGAAGGAAAATCATGGTGATGATATCGACTGGCGTGCTGGCGGATATAGTTTTGTTGCCTATGATGACGATATTGAAAAAACATTAAAGAGCCTTCTAAACATACAACATGATATGGGATTAAACATTGATTGGCATGATAGAAAAGAACTCCTTGAGATTATACCCCAGCTTGATCCCGCAGGATTGCGCGGTGGAACTTTTTCTCCTGAGGATGGCAGCGCATCACCGCTAAAATCCGCCTTCGCGTTTTGGCAAAAAGCGATGCAAGCAGGTGCAAAATTTCAATTCAATGAGAAGGTTATTAATCTTGTTGTCGAAAATAATAAGGTAACCCAAGTGCAAACCGACCATTGTACCTATAGCTGTGGGGTTTTTATCAACGCCGCCGGAGGTTGGGCAAGGATTATCTCGAATATGGTCGGAATTGACATCCCGATTGAACCAGACGCCCATGAAGCAGCCATCAGCGAGCCAGTTCAGCCAATGTTCGATGCAATGGTGGTCGACATTCGTGAACGACCTGGCTCCAACAATTTCTATTTTTATCAACATCCGACAGGGAAAATAATATTTTGTCTAACACCCTATCCACAAATTTGGGGGAATCAAATCCAGAACACGAGTTCTTTTCTTCCAATGGCTTGCAAACGTTTGGTTGAAATCATGCCAATTTTGGGCAATATCCGAGTTAGAAGAACCTGGCGTGGCACCTACCCCATGACACCTGATGGCAATCCGATTCTCGGACCAGTGGAAGGTTTAGACGGCTACCTGATTGCCTCTGGCACCTGTGGACAAGGATTCATGCTTGGACCAGGGACAGGACAATTGATTTCCAATGCTGTTTTGGGAAATCTCTCTTATATTGAAAAGGAATGTTTGGAAAGATTGCGTTATAACCGAAGCTTTGATACTAAAGAACTGTTAAAGTAGGATAATTTTTTATCGCTTACAATTATATACACTATGGAAATCGAGCAATTCCTTAAAAAACTGCCGGAAGCCTATTCGCGTTCTGATCTTGAACAAATTGAAAAGGCTTATCGTTTTGCTGAAACAGCTCACGCAGGGCAGACCCGTGCGAATGGTCAACCATATTTTTCTCATTGTATAGGCGTTGCCACTATCTTATTGGAGATGGATGCTAATGCTGAAATTGTTGCCGCTGCGTTACTTCATGATGTGTTAATCGATTGCGATGTATCTCCAAAAACACTCAGAAAGGAATTTGGAGAAACGATAACAACATTTGTTGAGGATGTTTCCAGAATTACTGCCCTGCCATACCTTTCCCGTGCTGATCAGCAACCAGATGAGCGGAAACCTCTTGTGGACACAACAACTGGCAATGCCAATAAATTCAAGGACGATTTGGCTGAAACCATCCGAAAGATGCTCCTGGCGATTGGGGATGATGTTCGTATTGTTGTTATCAAACTGGCAGATCGCTTGCATAATATGCGCACTCTTAATGCCCTGCCGCCAGATCGGCAATGCAAGATTGCTCAGGAAACACTTGATATCTTCGCCCCATTGGCAAACCGATTGGGTATATGGCAATTTAAATGGGAATTGGAAGATCTTGGCTTCCGTTACACAAATCCTGAAAAATTCAAAGAAATTGCAGAAAACCTAAGCCTCAGACGTACTAAGCGACTTGAAGAAGTGGATCAAATCATCGATGAACTGCAAAACCTTCTGGCAAAATCTGATGTGAAAGCCAAGATCAGTGGTCGTCCCAAGCATATCTATTCCATTTATCGCAAAATGCTTAATAAGGAAAAAAGTTTTGACGGAATTCGCGATTTGCGGGCTGTCAGGGCAATTGTTGACGATATTGAGACCTGTTATAAGGTTTTAGGCATTATTCACATGCACTATTCACCTATCCCAGGTGAATTTGATGACTATATCGCCGCAAAAAAGCCCAATAATTATCAATCCTTGCATACCGCTGTCATTTATTCTGACGGAAAGCCCTTGGAAGTTCAGATCAGAACTATGGAAATGCACCAGAATGCTGAGTATGGTATCGCAGCTCATTGGCGCTATAAAGAAAACAAACAACATCTTTCTGGCAAATATGAGCAAAAAGTAAGCGCTATGCGAAGCTTATTAAGTTGGAGTCTGGAGGTTGAAGACAACCAGGAATTGCTTGAAGGAATGCGCACAGATTTATTCCGCGATCGGGTGTATGTCATCACACCAAAAGGTGATGTTGTCGATTTACCCCAAGGAGCAACACCAATTGACTTTGCCTATCAGGTTCACACTGATATTGGGCATCGTTGCCGCGGCGCGAAAATCAATGGAAAATTGGTTACGCTCGATTACACGCTTAAAACAGGTGACCAGGTCGAAATTCTAACCGTAAGTCGGGGTGGTCCCAGTCGTGACTGGCTCAATCCGAATCTGGGACTGGTACATTCAACACGTTCAAGATCAAAAATAAGACAATGGTTTAAACAGCAGGATCGTGATCAAAACCTTGAGCATGGCAAATTATCGATAGAAAAGGAATTTAAAAGACTTGGATTATCAGACGTCGATCTGCTTCAGCTTTTACCTTACTTTAACTTAAAATCAGTTGATGACCTCTATGTAGGCATCGGCTGTGGCGATATTCCAATTGGGAAACTAGTTAGTAGGATCGCAGAGCAATCGGCCGGGAGTCTCAAAGAAGAAGAAAAACTAATCCCTGAAGCACCTGTAAAACACAAAGCCAGCGACAATATCACAGTTATGGGTTTAAACCGAATGCAGCATTCTTTTGCCCGTTGTTGCAATCCAACACCAGGCGATCCAATCATTGGCTATATCACACGCGGTCGTGGCGTTACTATTCATCGGATGGATTGTCCAAATGCCATGCGGATGAATGATACAGAACGACTTATACAGGTAGATTGGGGAACTGTTGAGCAAACTTATCCTGTGCCCTTACAGATTACTGCTTATGATCGTCAGGGGCTAATGGCTGACATATCGTCTGTACTTTCAAGTGAACCTGTTCGGCTTATTGACTTATCGCTGACAACCCGTCAACATATTGTAAAAGTCAATCTGGTGCTGGAAGTTGCTGGTATCAGCGAATTGAGCCGGGTTTTAGCCAGACTTGAAAATTTACCCAACGTGTTTGAGGCGGCACGGGTAAATCCGGGGTAAGGATTCCTTGACTTTACGGTTATGCTGGTCTAAGGTAAAATGCCAGCGAATTAATTGCTTGATTGATTGGAGTAAGAAATGACAAAGATTCGTTGTTATTACTTAGATTGTTTGTTTCTGGATGAACGTCATTGCACTGCTGCTGCGGTTGATATTAACCCAGATTCTGGATGTCTGACCTACCGTCCTATTGATGATGAAGACAACATCGGTGATTGGGATGATGACCTGGAAGCCTGGGATGAATCAGATGATGATGAAGCTGAAAGCCTTTGGGAAGTCGAGGAAGAAGAAGACGAACTCGACGATGCTGATTATTAATCCAGTCCCCTCATTAGAAAGAATACCGTATTATGAGTGATTTGAAACCTTTACATATAATTAATGTGTTCATTGAACCCTGGTTTAGACAGGAAATTATCGATACAGTTTTAGAAGACTTTTCCAAATATCCTGAAAATTTACGAAAAGAATTGGTATCTAAACTCAAGAATGAGGTAAAAGTAAGTGGCTTCCGTAATCCTCTTACAGCGCCAAAACGTTTGCTGGCGAAAGAAATCGAAAAACTCTTTGAGAAAAATCCACACTTTCTTGGCATTATACTTCGTGCATGGATGAACATTTTTGATAAGAATTCGTCCACAATTGAGAAAGCTCTTACTAGTCTGAATTTTCAAACATCCGACCAAGCCGATGGATATCCCAACGCCTTAAATGCGTTTGAATTTGGTTGGCCTGAGGGAATTAACTACCAGAAAGTAATTGAAACTGTACGCGAGCATGACGAAAATCTTGAAATGTCTGATGATCAGATAGTTCTGTACAGTATTTTGAAGACTGGATTTTTACCAGGAGAAAAAGAGGCTTAAAGTGGATAACACAATCGGTAAGACTACAATTGCGCCATCAGTGTTGATCACAATTGCAAAACTGACCACCCTTGCAGTGTCTGGAGTTAGTCGAATGGCGATTGGCAAAGTGTGCCCTAATGATCGGGACGGAGTAAAAGTTGAAATTGATAATGGTTTAATTACGCTGGATCTTTACGTAATCATTAGTAGTGAAAATAACGCACGCCTAATCGCAGAGCAAATTCAGGAACGAGTAAAAAGACAAATTACAGAGATTGTTGGCATGGAAGTTGCTAAGATAAATGTACATATCATAGATGTGGACATTGAAGCTTAGAAAATTATGAAATCAAGAACCAAAGCAAGAGTTGTAGCTTTACAAGCGCTTTTTGAATTGGACCTAACCGAACACCCATTGGGTGAGGTGCTGGAAGCCCGTTTAATCGATACCGATCTAAATGACAATCAGCGTAACTTTGCTTTGGTGTTGATTCGAGGGGTTCGTGAAAACGCCAAAATTCTGGACGAACTTATCAGCGTTCATGCTCCCGAGTGGCCTCTTGACCAAGTCGCGGTAATTGACCGTAATATTTTGCGACTTGCCTTATGGGAAGTCGCTTTTTATGGAAATACCCCACTAAAAGTTGGAATTAACGAAGCAGTGGAGCTAGGCAAATTATTTGGAACTGATTCAAGTCCACGCTTTATAAACGGCGTTTTGGGTGGTCTGGCTGAGAAAATTGAAGAAATCATCAAAATGTATAGGAAATCGGAGTGACAATGAAAACAGCAGCCAGGTTCCAATCCCTCTCAATCTTGATAATTTGTACTCTACTCTTTTCTGCCTGCGCACTAAGTTTTGAACCAAAAGACACTCCTGAGGGACAGGGTTCTATAAATTATCCAAATAAACCTGAACCTCCAAAAATGGTGGAGGTTCAATTTTTGGTTACGACGCATCAGAACTTTGCACTGCAGCACCTACTTGCACTTGATGTGCTTGATCTTGTTGGTGGATTCAATCATCACGTCGAGCGTTATAACTTAAATCCAATTGAACCGGGGAAATATCAACTAACAGTTTCCTTGCCTCAAGGTGCAACAATCGCTTATCGCTACACCATGGTTGAACCAATACAGATGAGTGAATTATTAGTAAATGGATCAAACCTCCCTTTTAGACAAGTATTTGTGAAAAAAGGACTGATAGTTAGTGACCAGATCTCTTCATGGCCAGAGAACCTATATCAAGGAGCTCGAGCGGATTTGAATGGTGCCGTTGCTGATAGCGTCACAGAAGAGCCAATCGTTGACGCGATGGTGAATGTTGCTGGTCATATCACGATGACGGATATGAATGGCCGTTTTTATCTTCGTGGTCTGCCTGTTGGAATTCACAATTTTATAGTTACAACTATTGATGGAAGTCATCAGAGCTTTCAGCAGGAAGTAAACTTAGTGGATAGACTATCAACGCTAGCAATAGCCCGAATGGTACCTAATCCTGAGGTGACCTTGACTTTTGCCCTGACCCCACCCCAGGAGGTCTTTGGTGCTCCTATCCGAATTGTTGGAAATCTCGAAGCTTTTGGCCAGACTTTGTCAGATCAAACTGGAGGTTTAGGAGTTCAGGCAGTCAATTCTCCTGTTCTAACCAGAAATGATGATGGCACCTATGTAAGCCAGATAAAAACATATGCAGGAAATGTCTTGCGATATTCATATACTTTGGGTGATAGCCTTATTGGAATTGAACGGAATGAGCAAGGGCTCCGAACTATCAGACAATTGGTTGTTCCAAATAAGGATACAATCCTAAATGATTCTGTTACTACTTGGCGCACAAACGCAGGTGCTCCAAGCACTTTTTATGCCCAACCGCCCGAAAGAACTCCAACCGAAGATCATATTTATATTCAGTTCAATCAGGGCTACTGGAGTAACCCTATTCCAATGTGGCAAGCAAGCGACGGGCAATGGGTTTTTGTGTTCTTCCCTGGGTTAAGTGAGCCTGATACTATACAATATCGCTACTGTCGATACGCTGACTGTTCGATCGGTCTTGAAACCGACCAAAATGATACAGTGCGCACCTTTGAAATTGGGACACAAAATGAATTCCATGATCAGATTACTGGCTGGAGAATGTATGATCCTCAGAGCCAGTCAAACCTTACCCCTCCTGCCTTTGACCAAAATTCTCTTATCGGTATTGAACTTGATGCCATATTTTCACCAACATATCTGCAATCTTATGACCATTTGCTTAAAAACCTGGAGGGTTCAAAAATAAACTGGATAATCTTGCGACCTACCTGGCATCTATGCTTTAATGACAACTTGCCCTATCTCAACCCTGAGACCAGTCTGACAATGCCAACAACCTTTATTTCAAAGTTCACTGTTCGGGCAAAAGAAGCTGGATACAGGATTGCTATATACCCCAAATTAGATTTTGGAGATTTGGATGATAACTGGTGGCAGGATATGCAGAAAAATTCATTGTGGTGGCAACAATGGTACAGTGAATACGAGCGTTTAGTAACGCATCTTATAAAGTTATCCAACAATATCCATGCTGACCAATTAATTTTAGGGGGTCCTGACGTTTGGCAAAGTTACCCAGGCGCACTGGAATCTATAGGCCAAAATTATGGTACACCCAAGTCCAGCGAAGAAACCTGGACGGAGTTGCTTGAAAAAACGAATCAATACTACAAAGGAGAAATCCTGTTAGCTCATTCTATCAACGAATTCAGCACACAGGATTATTCTTTTTATGACAAGGTTGACGGGATCTATCTGTTGATTGATTTGGAGCTTTACTCATCTGGATTTTATACTTCCACAAGTGTTGGTCAATATCTTGATGGCGTAATTTATTCAATGATGAGCGGGAAAGACCAAAATCTATACATTGGTCTTAATGCGCCATCCTATCAAACAACCAGTACAGATCTGGTTTCTGATAACATTAAAACGCTGAGCCCTACTAATTCCGCATATGGTGCTAGTAACGTTGATATTAATGCTCAAACTAATTTTTATAATGCATATACAGAAGCTCTGGCTGCTCGTAGTTGGATAAGTGGGATTGTATCAAGAGGCTTTTTTCCAGGTATTAAATTGTCGGATTTCTCATCATCGATCTATGGAAAACCGGCTTTTCAACTCTTTCAGGAACAATAAAAGGAGAAACAAAACGATAGCATGAAAGAAGTCTATGAAATTTTGAGGGCAGAGCTCACTAAATTGGGTTTAGGAAAGGTTAAGGAGGTAAAATACAACCTCAGCATTCTTGAGTTAGTGACCGAATCTTTACGTTGCGATGAAGCTAAACTTGCTGATACCGGTGCATTAGTCGTCAACACCTCACCGTATACCGGCCGCTCACCTAATGATAAGTATTTGATTGAAAATGGTGATCCCGACCTTTGGTTTGCTTCTGGAACTGAACCTAGAAATCAGGAACAATTCGAACATCTAAAAAATAAGATAATTGAAACTATGAAGCCACTTCGTTTGTATGTTCGTGATGTGATAGCTGGAGCTGACCCTGAAAATTCAATTCGCATTCGCGTAATTACTGATTTAGCATGGCAAAATCTGGCTGCAGCTAATATGTTCATTAAGAATTCAAACGAAACACCACATATTGATCCTGACTTTACTATGTTGGTTTGCTCAAAATTTGAGGGTGATCCAAAGGACGATAATCTCCGTTCACCTGCAATGGTTACCCTCAACTTCGATGAGAAATTAGTGTTAGTTGGAAAGACTCGTTATGCAGGTGAAATTAAAAAATCAGTCTTTACCCTAATGAACTATGTTTTACCGAAACGTAGTGTTCTTTCTTTGCATTGCTCCGCCAATATCGGCGAGGATGGCGATGTAGCCCTCTTCTTCGGTTTAAGTGGAACTGGTAAAACCACACTTTCTTCTGATGAATCCCGTGCTCTTATTGGTGATGACGAACACGGATGGAGCGACAATGGTATCTTCAACTTTGAAGGTGGCTGTTACGCAAAAACCATTCGACTCAATCCGAAATATGAACCCTTGGTCTGGTCAGCGATCAATAGCTTTGGAGCATTACTTGAGAACGTTCCTGTTGATGATCACAACCACCCAGATTTTGACGATAATAGCATTACCGAAAATACCCGTGCCTCTTATCCGCTAACCTTTATTAGCAACTATGAGCCTTCTGGTATGGGCGGACATCCCAGTAATATCTTCTTCCTTACAGCAGATGCATTTGGAGTTATGCCTCCACTTGCAAAGTTAACCAAAGAACAGGCAATGTATTACTTCCTGAGCGGATATACCTCTAAACTGGCAGGAACAGAACGTGGTCTGGGCAATAAACCCGAAGCCACTTTCTCAACCTGTTTTGGGGCACCTTTTCTGCCTTTGAAGCCAACTGTATATGCCAGGCTTTTGGCTGAGCGTTTGGAAGAACACGGCACTAATGTGTGGCTGTTGAATACTGGTTGGACTGGTGGTGGCTTTGGTGTTGGCGAACGTATCAAATTACCACTGACACGTGCGATGATCAACGCAGCACTTAAAGGCAAGATTGATAATATTTCCACTCACATTCATCATATCTTTAATATAGCAATACCTGATGAGGTGCCTGGAGTTCCAACAGCACTATTAAATCCAGAGCTTTCCTGGGAAGATCGTGACGCTTACGAAGTTGAAGCCCGTGCCCTGGCAGGAAAGTTTATAAACAACTTTAAAAAATATGAAGCCAATGTAGGTCCCGAAGTGCCTGCCTCTGGCCCTGTAGCTTAATAATGTGGAAACAATGGAGGTCTGATGGAAAAGTTTATCATTCAAGGTGGTAAGCCTTTGCATGGAACCATGCGTCCTTCCGGTAATAAAAATGCCGCGCTACCAATGATGGCAGCAACTTTGTTAACTGAGGAACCTGTCATATTGAAGAATATGCCCAATATCGATGATACCCGCATCATGGGTGAATTGATGAAAAGTTTGGGTGTTGTCATCAATAAAGACCTTGAGACCTCCACCTGGTCTTTTCATGCTGCTTCCATCCGTCCATCTGATCTTAATCCAACCCTGTGTCGTCAAATCCGAGCATCGATATTGCTTGCAGGTCCAATGACTGCAAGGTTTGGAGGAATAAAATTACCGCCTCCTGGTGGTGACGTAATTGGTCGAAGGCGTGTTGATACCCATATTCTCGCCCTCGAAGCTTTAGGCGCTAAATTTGAATACACAGACACGTTTGAATTCTCTTCTGATGGGTTGGTTGGTGCCGATATTTTATTGGATGAAGCCAGCGTAACTGCTACCGAGAATACGATCATGGCTGCTGTTCTAGCGAAAGGCGTTACTCATATTCACAATGCTGCGTCTGAACCCCATATTCAGGAACTTTGTCACTTACTGAATGCTATGGGTGCAAAAATTCATAATATTGGTTCAAACATACTCCAAATTGAAGGCGTCGATAAGTTGCATGGAACAGAATTTACCATCGGTCCCGATTATCTTGAAGTGATCAGCTATGTTGGAGCTGCTGTTGTGACAGGTGGGGAAATCAGAATAAAAGACGCTGGAGTCCAACATCTTCGCATGATTCGATTAGTTCTTAAACGTTTGGGTGTGAAATTAATTTACGATGGTGACGATATTATCGTACCATCTAAACAGAAATTAGAAATCGAACCAGACCTTGGAAATGCAATCCCTGAAATCAGTGTGATGCCCTGGCCCGCATTTCCAACTGATTTGATGAGTATCGCGATCGTGATTGCGACTCAGTCTAAAGGCACCATCCTTTTCCATGATTGGATGTATCCAAGCCGGATGTTCTTTATCGATAAATTGGTTTCTATGGGCGCTCAGATCGTTTTATGTGACCCCCATCGATGCATTGTAAATGGTCCAACTAAACTAAATGCAGAGAAGTTGGAATCACCAGATATCCGCGCTGGTATTGCCTTGGTTTTAGCCGCTCTTTCAGCTAATGGCGAGTCAACTATACGCAACGCTGGGCAAATTGACAGGGGTTATGAGCGAATCGAATATAAACTAAGGGATCTTGGTGCAAGCATCGTCAGGAGACAAACCAAAACGATTGATGGTTGATTTTCAATAGTTATTCAAAGAAAAGAGCCACGAATATATGTGGCTCTTTTTCAATTTTGTCAAAATAAGCTTAGCCGTTGCAAACTTGCAGAAATTGGTTGATCTGGTCTTTTAGCATTTGTTCAGGCAATGCACCGACCTGTCGATGGACAATTTTTCCCTTATAGAGCATTAGCATTGTTGGAATGCCCTGAACACCGTATTTCCCTGCCCATTCCTGATGTTCGTCGGTATTCACTTTAGCGACAAGCAGCTCCCCTGCATATTCCTTAGCCACCTTATCTAAAACAGGCGCCACCATTCTGCAAGGACCGCACCAGGGTGCCCAAAAGTCTACAATTACTGGCAGTTCATTTTCCAAAACGGTTTTTTCAAAAGCTTCGTCTGATACATTAATCGGTTCTTTAATCATTTCATCCTCCAGATTATTGAGTATAAGTATACAAATTTAATAGTGAAATACAACTCCAAAGATTATTCAAAAAGTATCATTATATTAAATTTTTCTAAGAAAGCAGGCAAAAAAACCAAACCACCTATCAAAATTGACAAAAATGCAGCAATCAAAACAGATGCTGCCCCTACGTCTTTACCAATTTTTGCCAAAGGATGAATTTCAGGGCTTGCAAGGTCAACAATTACTTCCAGTGCAGTATTTAAAAATTCTGCCATCCATACCAGGCCAATGACCAGAAGAATAGCTACCCATTCATAACGGGAAATACCAAGAAAAGCACTAACAGAGATGACAAGAATGGTAGCAGCAAGATGAATCCAGGCATTTTTTTGCGTTTTGAAAACAAAAAACAGCCCTTGAAAGGCTGCGGCAAATGATCCAATTCTCCCCTTGACGAATTGTTCTGCTTCTTTTTTCGGTTTTTTGATCATTTCATCTTTCAAAAAATCAAAATCAAGGTACAATAATGGACTCAAGCGGGTGTTGCCAAGTGGTAAGGCATTAGCTTCCCAAGCTAACATTCGTGGGTTCGATTCCCATCACCCGCTCTTTCAATTTCTACGCCTAATTATAAACCATTAAGAAACGGTAAAAACCGTTTTTATTTCTTATATATCGAGCTTGTAAACCCGATGGTTTTTATAATAATGTACGCCGAGGTTTTCGAGATCCTTTCTCATCTGTACAGCGGTTTCGGCAACCTGAGTCAGCTCGGAGTGAATAAAACGAGGATTTGATCTGGCGGCGCGAAGGAGAGCATCAAAGATAAGCGCGTTACCACCCATCCCCTGATACTCTGGCAAAATACCAATACCGTTGAAATCCAACCAATTGGTAGTTTTCAATTCTTTTAGCAACCTGACAATCTCAACTGGACCTAATTTGCCTTTGCCTTTTTGCATTGCGGCGGAAACATCTGGAAAAGGGAGTACAAAACCTACGACTTCGTCCTTGTCATTCAGAATTATCTGTAACAGCTCAGGTATAACGACCTCTATGGCATTATCGACAGCATAATCCAGTTCACGATCGCTGAGAGGATAATATTCCCAGTTATTGACAAAAGCTTTGTTGTAAGCTTCTTTGATTTTGTATTTCCATTCCATTATTTGCTTTTTGTTACGGAAATTCATAACCCGTAAAGAAGCACGTTTTTTGACAATTTCTACAGCTTTGACCACCTTTTCGGGAAGCTCGAAATCCTGTAATTTCACATAACTGGACACAAAATCAACTTCCTTCACAAATCCATAGGTTTCAACAAGGCGTTGATAATAGGGATAGTTATAGTTCATCATGTTCATCATTTGGCGATGTTCAAATCCCTCTACCTGGATTCCATAACCATCAAGGGGTCCATAACCTTTTGGACCGACAATTCGATTGAGACCGCGAGCCTTTGACCACTGTTTGACCTTATCAAAAAGGGCATTGGCAACTTCTTGGTCATCTATGCAGTCAAAAAGGTAAAATTCTGAATCCAGTGTGTTATGGTGCTTATTGAAAGGCTTGTTTTCAAGAGCTGCGATTTTACCAACGACTTTTCCATCTCTATGCGCCAGAAAATGATCCGAATCTGAATGATCATAGAAAGGATGCTTTTCCTTGTTCATCATCATATAAATGTCGGATTTAAAAGGCGGGGTGAATTGTGGACAAGTTTCGTAAAGTTGGTATTGGAATTCGACAAATTGTCTTTGGGTCTCTTTGTCAATGACTGGAATAATTTCGATCATAATGACTCCTATTGATTAATAACTTCATAACAACATATCTGTTATAACCGATTTTAGATTTCTAAGTTACGATATTATTATCCGCTTAAAATTAAAATGATGCCGAAGGGAAAACAAACTTGTGCGGTTGTGCGGTGCTTTTTGTCAACCTCATTCCGCACAAGTTCAAATATAATTTACATAAAAATTTATTACCCTTCCTGACATTAATAATTTTAAAAAAGACCACCTTCTTTGAATATCTTTTTTTTCAAACCAATAAGCTAAAGCATCTACACATCTTTCATTGAATCAAAGCGACATTGGTTTCAAAATTAAAATGAAATTGCTCAGATCAGGCAAATGAAATGGGTAATGAAAAGTTGAAAAATCTTAGGATAATGACTAAAATAGCTACGTTTAACTATATGGATTAATTTGTATAAAAGTACGAAAGAGGAATTTTTTATGATCGACGTCAATGCACTAAGAAAAGGTGTTACTTTTGAACTTGATAACAACCTTTACAAAGTTATAGAATATTCACATAATAAACCTGGTCGTGGTACCGCAACGATCCGCGTGAAAGTTAAAGATTTACGTAAAGGTACCAACCTGGAAATGACCTTCATCTCCAGTGACCGTGTTCAGGATATCCGCCTGGATTATCATAATGTCCAGTATTTATACCGCGATGAAAATTTCTTCTATTTTATGGATATGGAAACCTTTGAACAGCCTGCTGTTCCAGCCTCGTTGGTTGAGGAATATGAGGGTTTTCTCAAAGAAAACATGGACGTTAAGTTGACCTTCTATGGTCCTGAACCATTGGATATTGAGCTACCAACCAGTGTTGATCTGGAGGTTGTAACTGCTGAACCTGCTGCCCGAGGAAATACTGCCACTGGTCTGACCAAGCAAGTTATTGTGGACACAGGCTTAAAAGTCCAGGTACCCGCCTTCATCGATACCGGGGACATTATTCGTGTTGACACCCGAACCGGTGAGTACGTTACCCGCGTAAACTAAAGTTTATTATGATCCTACCTGACGGCCGCGATTGTAAGTTCTTCTATGCAGACTACTATCGCGGTCGCAATTTTGAGGAATGTCGGGCTCTAAAAAATCCTGATGATAAACGGGACTGGAATATTTCTTTTTGTGAAGCTTGTCCTTTACCCAATTATCTAAGAAACAACTCCTGTCAGAATATTGTTTATTCTGTTCACATAGGAAAAGGGTTTTTCAAAAAACGAATAAAAATAAATGCCTGGTGTCAACGTGTGCACAAACCTGTTGCTTATCCAAATGCCGGCTGTGGACATTGTCACGAGAATAAACCCCTCGGATAAGTTAGAAATATATCAGAATATCTCTCATGTAGAACTAAACGGAAACAGTGAAGTTCTATAGTTGGTATAATTTCAGATTGACGTAATAAGCGTCCTCACACGGAGGTAGTATTGAAATCAAGAAATCAATCTTTTTTCATCTCGACATTATTGTTGTTATCGATGGTCGCGATGATTTTTTATGGTGTCCGGGAAAACGCATTCGGCAAACAAACCATCCCTATCAATCAACTGGCTGCTGATATCGAAGCTGGACTGGTGGGCAAGATTGATATCAAAGGCGATGAAGTTTTTGTGACCTATCGGGATTTGAGCCAGGCAGCGACCAGCACGTCAAAAGACCCTAATTCAAGCCTAATTGAACAATTAGTGCAGCTGGGAGTCTCACCTGAGAAGTTGCGGGATTCAAATCTCAAAATTAATGTGGTTTTGCCGGGCTTTTGGGCTCAGGCACTTAGCATTCTGGCAAACTTTCTTCCATTTGTTTTGATGGCTGTGCTTTTCTTTTTCTTCATTCGCCAGGCACAGGGTTCCAATAATGCTGCTATGGCTTTCGGTAAATCACGGGCAAAGATGCTCACAGGAGAACACCCTACTGTCACTTTTGAAGATGTAGCAGGAGTTGATGAGGCAAAGGAAGAACTTCAAGAAGTGGTTGAATTCCTGAAAGAACCGCAAAAGTTTATCGCTCTTGGCGCCCGGATTCCAAAAGGTGTCTTATTAGTTGGCTCTCCAGGTACAGGTAAAACGCTTATGGCAAAAGCAGTTTCCGGTGAAGCAGGTGTGCCTTTCTTCTCCATATCCGGCTCTGAATTTGTGGAAATGTTTGTTGGTGTCGGCGCCAGTCGTGTTCGGGATCTTTTTGACGAAGCCAAAAAACATTCTCCCTGTATTGTTTTTGTTGATGAAATTGATGCTGTTGGCCGTCACCGCGGCGCGGGACTGGGCGGAAGTCATGATGAGCGTGAACAAACTCTCAACCAGCTTCTGGTCGAGATGGATGGCTTTGGCACGGACACAAACGTGATCGTCATCGCCGCGACCAATCGGCCTGATATCCTTGATCCGGCACTCCTTCGCCCCGGTCGTTTTGACCGCCGCGTTATGCTGGACCGTCCTGATAAAAATGGTCGTGAAGCCATCCTCAAGGTACACGCCAAGGGAAAACCGATCGACCCAAGTGTCAATCTGGGAGAAGTTGCTCGTTCCACGCCCGGTTTTGTTGGCGCTGACCTTGAGAACCTGGTCAACGAAGCTGCAATTCTAACAGCACGTCGTAACAAAAAAGTTATTGGCCGTGATGAAATTGAGGAATCGATTGAGCGTGTCATCGCTGGTCCGGAACGTAAGAGCCGTTTAATCAACCCCAATGAAAAGAAAATTATCGCCTATCACGAGGTTGGGCATGCCATTGTTTCAAGTGTGATCCCAGAGGCAGATCCGGTTCAGAAGGTTTCGATCATATCCCGTGGCATGGCTGGCGGTTTTACACTGGCTTTACCAGTTGAAGATGTTTCACTAAACTCTCGTAAAGGAATGATGGCCCGTATGGCTGTTTTGCTTGGCGGTCGGGCTGCAGAATCGGTGATGTTTAATGATATAACTTCGGGCGCTTCTAATGACCTTGAAAAAGTCACCAAAATTGCCCGAGACATGGTCACCAGATTGGGTATGAGTGAAAAGCTTGGACCTATGGTTTATGGGCAAAAAGAAGAACTGGTTTTTTTAGGAAGGGAAATATCTGAACAGAGGGATTATTCTGACCAGGTCGCTCAGACAATTGATGAGGAAGTTCAGAAATTGGTCAATGAGGCTTACACTTTGGCGAAAGATATTCTGACCCAATACCGTGATAAGTTGATCGAGGTTTCTGAACACCTACTCGAGGTTGAGACCTTGAATAAAGAAGAATTTGAAGCCCTCTTCCCTCCTGTAAATGAGAAAAACCAAGGTATTCCGATTTTCAATGGGAATGAAGAATAGTGTGATTCTTTCGGTTTTAGTTTTAAAGGGCGGTTTTCCGCCCTTTTTCTTCTGAATTTTTCACGTAAATCTTTTGTGAGATTACTGTAGTTAACATAAGAAGAATTTTTTATTAATCAATTCAAGCATTCTATTCAGAATTTCAGGATCCTTTGCATCAAACCAATAGATATCGGGGTTGTCAGGCTTGAACCAGTTTACTTGCCTTCGGACGTATTTCCGGGTATTCCTCCTTATTAACATGACAGCCTCATCCATGCTGATCTCACCGTCAAGGTGGCGAATCAATTCACTGTATCCAATAACCCCCATTTTCAGAAGATCAGTCTTGTAACCTTTTTCAATCAGATCTTCTACTTCTTTAAGAAATCCATCTGAAAGCATTGTCTCAATCCGTTTGTCAATTCTTTGATACAACTCAGCGCGTTCCCAACGCAAACCGAGAACCAATAAGTTATACAATGATTCTCCACTTCTGCGTTGTTCTGAAAATTTTTGACCGGTACTGAGGATAACCTCCAATGCACGTACAGTGCGACGATGGTTGCGCCAGTCAATAATCTCTGCCGCGTCAGGATCAAGGACGGCTAATTGTTGATGCAACTTTTCAAACCCATGCTCCAGTCCGATTTCATCAAGGGTGTTACGCAATTCATTGTCAGCTTCAATTTCAGGAATCTTCCAGTTTTGCATAAATGCTCGTATATATTGGCCAGTACCACCTACCATGAGTGGAATTTTTCCAGCATTATTCAGAACAATAATAAGTCCTTCAACTCTGCTTTTATACTCACCAATACTCCAGGGGTGATGTAAGTCGGCACAGTCGATCATGTGATGTCTGACAAGTGATAATTCCTCAGAGCTTGGTTTGGCTGTGCCTATTTTCATCTGTCGATAAAGGTAACGCGAATCGGCAGAGATAATCTCAGTTTCGAGCTCCTGAGCCAATTGGATTGCCAGAGAACTTTTTCCGGAAGCAGTCGGACCGAGTAAAATGATGAGTTTGGGCTTATTTTTGTTCAACTTATTCCCTCAAAACTAACATTTTCATAATGATGAATTATTGTTGGTAAATCTCTGACTGGTTCCACCACGACTACATCAAGCTGCCAGTTTTCAGGAAGTTTTGGATGTTCCATCAGGAAGCTTGTCATTGTCATGTAAATTGTTTTTAGCTTTTTATTCGTAATGCTATCTTCCCCATAACCAAACTCGTTTGAACGGCGTGTTTTGACTTCGACAGCAACAAGCGTGTCCTCTACGCGCATGATAAGGTCTATTTCACCATAACGGGAATAATAATTCTTTGAGATCAGCTGATATCCTTTCTTTTGAAGATAATCACAGGCATATGTCTCACCCCATCTGCCTAAATCTTTTCTGTATTCAGAACTTTTTTGCATGCTTTAGTATACCTTCTTCAATCGCTAGGAATAAAAGTCCGCAGACAAACCTATCGATTTTTAAGTTTTAAGATAAAATAAGCGGAAACCTTAGATCAACTGGGTTTAATGATCATCAAAGGATTCACATGGCAGTAGCTGAAATTGTAACAATCGGAACCGAGCTTTTACTCGGAGAAATTCAAGACACAAATTCAAGATATATCGCACGTACTTTAAGAGATATTGGCGTTGACCTTTATCGCCTAACCACTGTTGGAGATAACATCCAACGAATTACGTTCACGCTTACTGAGGCACTAATGCGGGCTGATGTTGTGATTACCACTGGAGGATTGGGACCAACCGTGGATGATCCAACACGCCAAGCTGTGGCGGACGTTTTTAACGTTCCCTTGGTTTACCGCGAAGATCTTTGGGAGCAAATTCTTGACCGTTTCAAGTTTTATCAACGTACACCCACCGAAAACAATAAGCGCCAGGCATATATACCCGCAAATGCCATCGCAATTCCGAACAGAGTTGGCACGGCGCCTGCTTTTTCAGTTGAATTGGGTGTGAAAACAATCATCTCCTTACCAGGTGTGCCTCGGGAGATGGAACATTTAATGAAAAATTATGTAATAGCCTATTTGAAAGATCGCTATAACCTGAAAGACAAAATCATTTTGCCATGGGTCATTCATACCGTCTCAATGGGTGAATCCAGCATTGATGAGATCATTGGTGATATGGAAAAACTGAGCAATCCTACCGTAGGATTACTTGCCCACCCTGGTCAGACGGACGTTCGTGTGACTGCAAAAGCCAGTTCAGCCGTAGAAGCTCAAAAGATGATGGAGCCTGTTTTAGAGGAGATTCGTCAGAAACTAGGCAAATACATTTATGGTGAGAATGAGGACACAATACAGTCTGTTGTATCTGATTTGCTATATGAAAACAATAAAAGAATTACAGTGATCGAAACAGGTACTGATGCGATCATTTTCAATGCTCTTTCCCAACACCTGGATAACAACTATCTGTCCGGAGAACAACTGGACGCGACAATCAATCACGAAACATTTAAATCTTTGATGAAAGAATATCGCATTAATAAACAATCGGATCTTGTCTTGGGTCTGATGTTGACCTCTCACGAAGAGGAACAGAAGCTTTATATTGCTTTATTGGATGAAGACACCTTTACCGAGTACAAACGCCTATATGGAGGTCCAGCCGGTGACGCACGCAGATGGGCTCTCAACTTAAGTTTGGATTTGGTGAGAAAAAAGTTTCTTTAATACACGAAAGGATTGGGATGGAAACAGTAGACCTTATGTTAATAAATGCAATTGTTGTTACCATGGATAAGAACTTTAACATCTTTGAACCTGGTGCGCTTGCAGTTAAAGAAGACCGTATCGTTGATGTTGGCTCAGAGGAACATATTTTGGCTAAATACCAAAGTGGGTACATAGTGGACTGTGAGGGCAAAGTACTGATGCCTGGGATGGTCAATACCCACACTCATGTTCCGATGAACCTTTTGCGCGGTTTGGCAGATGATCTCCGTCTGGATGTCTGGCTGATGGGCTATATGATGCCGGTAGAACGGGAGTTTGTCTCCCCGGAATTTGTCAATCTGGGCACTAAGATTGCTTGTGCCGAGTTGATCAGATCCGGTGTAACAACCTTCAATGATATGTATTATTTCGAGGACCAGGTCGGTGAAGGTGCTGCTGAGGTGGGATTACGGGCTGTAATTGGTCAAACAGTAATGAAATTCCCTGCTCCAGATGCGGCATCCTTTGAAGATTCGATCCAATTGTGCAGAGAGTTGATCGAAAAATGGAAAGGACATCCTTTGATCGTACCTGCAATTGCTCCACACGCGGTATATACCTGTACACCTGATGTACTGAACGCTTGCGTCGATCTGGCACTGGAATCTGATACGATTGTACATTTCCATGTTTCCGAAACGGCTGATGAAGTTCAGAATCTACGTAATGAGCATAATATGCCGGTTGTTCCTTACATCAAAAAGTTGGGAATGCTCGATACCAAGCTTGTTGCGGCACATTGTGTTCATGTTGACCATGGCGAGATTGTTGCTTTCCATAAAGCCGGTACAGGTATCGCTCATAACCCATCTTCTAATCTAAAACTTGCCTCCGGCTTCGCTCCGGTGGCGAAGATGATCGAGTTAGGATGTAATGTTGGTATTGGTACAGATGGAACTGCTTCCAACAACGATCTGGACTTTTTTGAAGAAATTCGTCTCGCCAGTATGATTGCGAAGCCAGTTGCGGGAGATCCAACCGCTTTACCTGCCAGACAGGTGTTGGAGATGGCGACGATTATGGGAGCCAAAGCTATCTATATGGATAATCTGATTGGAAGTCTTGAAGCTGACAAACGAGCTGACCTGATTTTGGTTGACATCAGACCCCTGCATAACCAACCCCGATTCAGACGTGATCCTGAAGGAATTTACGCACAACTTATCTATGCTGCTAAATCCACCGATGTTACGGATGTAATGGTAAACGGTAAATGGTTAATGCGAGAAAAAGAACTCACCACTTTGGATGAAAAAGATTTAATCTCGCAAGCCCAGGAAGTTGCTCTTAAGATCGATGAATTCTTACGCGGCAGAGAAGAATCGGTGCATTCCAAGTTAATTGCCATCGGAGGCGCTGCTGAAGAAGAGAGCTTTGAAGTCCAGGCAAAGGTTATGATCGACGACAGAAGCGCGATTATTGAAGCTTTGGAAGAAAAGGGGATCAAGATACTTCGAAAGCGTCATTATCATGAATATGACACTTATTTTGCCTTTGAGGACGAGACCCAAGGTCGTCTGAGGTATCGTGAAGATGAATTCCTGAACGAAAAGGGTAAAATCATCAATGTACGCTCAAGACTTACTTTGATTGGTGAAAGAATTGATGAAGAAAGTTCTTATTCACAGAACATGCTTCTTTCCCGAACAAGATATTTTGCGCCCGCAAGTCATAGTTTGCGCTTTTACAACGAGTATTTTAAGCCAATCCAGGCGACAGAAATTGAGAAAGACCGTTTGCGATACCTGATTGAATTTAAGGGTACCGAGTTCTTTGTGAATCTTGATACTTTAATGAAGCCAAATCTAGGTAAATTCCTTGAAATCAAGAGTCGAACCTGGAGTCGTGAGGATGCTGATTTTAAAACTTCATTGATTCATGATCTTTTCCAGCAACTTGGCATCCAAACAGACCAGTTTGTGACTGAAGATTATCTTCAGATGGTTGAAAATAAACAATAAACACTTGAAAGGTGGAAAGAAATGGCGACTAAAATGAATATCCTTTTTGCATCTGCAGAGGTTGCTCCTTTCGCGAAAGTTGGGGGCCTTGGAGATGTGTCAGGTGCTTTACCTCCAGCTCTACTTGAGAATTATAGTGAAATGCTAGATATTCGCATCATCATGCCTTTCCATTCCACAGTGAAAGAGAAAGGGGTTTTAAACAGAAAGATTGGCGCTTTTGAGTTTGATGCCAATGGACAGGTGGTCCCTTGCGAACTATTTGTAGCTTCAAATAAGGGGGTTCCTGTTTATTTGATCGATAATCAAGATATTAATCACAACTCCCCTGTGTATCATGGAGATTGGCGATTAGACGGTATGAAATATGCCATTTTTTCATTGGCAGTTCTTGAAGCGGCACGATATCTTGATTGGAAAATTGATATCCTTCATGCGAATGATTGGCACACTGCACTGGCGGTTTATGCGCTACGAACGCGTTACAAGGATGACCCTTTCTTTGCTGGCGTGAAAACCATTCTTTCCATTCACAATCTCCCTTATAACGGCTGGGGTTCACAGGAAGCGATGGCTTCACTTGGGTTTATTGCGAGCGACGATCAAGATTTACCAGATTGGGCCAAATTTACTCCCCTGCCAATGGGAATTACAAAGGCAGATAAATTCATTGCCGTTTCTCCTGGGTATGCCCGCGAGATCCTCACCTCTGAATATGGTTGCGGTATTGAAAACTATCTCAATCTACACGCAGACAAGGTAATGGGAATCCTGAATGGCATTGATGAAAGTATATGGGATCCAACCCAGGATACAGTGATTTCACATAACTTTTCTGTTGAAGATCTTGAATCACGTAAAAAGAACAAGCTCGATCTACAAAAAGCGCTCAATTTTGAGGTTAATGAGGAAATCCCCTTGCTTACTATCGTGACACGCTTATCTGACCAAAAAGGTGTTCCTGCAATCTTAGAAGGTTTGCCCCAATTAATTGATGAAAATTGGCAGTTTGCCTTGTTGGGTACAGGAAACCCTGACCTCGAAGGTTGGGCGAAACATCTTTCCGAAAAAAATCCTGATCGAATAGCAAGTTTTATTAAGTATGATGATATCATCGCGCGGGTTTTATACGCGTCCGGTGATATGTTCCTGATGCCATCCCTTTATGAACCATGCGGACTCTCGCAAATGTTCTCAATGCGATATGGAAATCTGCCCGTTGCTACTGCTACGGGAGGTTTATCAGACTCGATCGTTGACTATTCAACTGATCCGGATCATGCTACAGGATTCCTTTATCAGGAAAAAACCACACAGGGACTTGTCGATGCTTTGCGTCTCGCACTTGAAACTTACAAAGACAAAGTACAATGGCAAAAAATGCAGGAAAATGGCATGAAAACAGACTTTTCCTGGGCTACATCTGCAGAAAAATACTATCAGGTATATCAGAATCTGATGAATAAGGACTAATTAATGAAATTTGAACGTAAATCTGGAATTTTACTCCACCCAACCAGCTTACCTGGTCCTGATGGGATCGGTGATTTAGGGCCTGAGGCGTATCGTTGGATTGACTTCTTGGCAGAATCGGGGACTCAACTTTGGCAAATTTTGCCTTTGGGACCAACCGGCTATGGCGACTCACCATATCAGTGTTTTTCCGCATTTGCGGGAAATCATTATCTTATCAATCCATTAATGCTTCTTGAAGATGGATTATTAAAGTTATCAGATCTCAAGGAAAGGCCTGACTTCACGGTTGAGGAAGTTGATTTTGGTCCAGTAATCGAATGGAAAATTAAATTAATTAACAAAGCATTTAATGCTTTCATTGAGCAGGAGGACTCTAAGTTACGACCCGATTTTGAACAGTTTGTTGATAGTAAACGAAGCTGGCTAGAGGATTATGCTTTGTTTATGGCAATAAAGGAAACTCAGGATCTACATTCATGGACCGAATGGCCTCAACCTTTAAAAACCAGAGATCCTGAAGCGCTGGCAGAGATACGAGAAAACTTAGGCTCGACAATCGAAAAACATAAATTCAGCCAGTTTCTCTTCTTCAGGCAATGGGCAAAGCTCAGGGATTACACCCATAATAAGGGCGTCCAGATCATTGGAGATATGCCTTTTGTGATTTCAATGGACAGCTCGGATGTATGGGCTAATCCGGAGTTGTTTTTGCTTGATAAGGAGTTAAAACCCACTTTTGTGGCTGGAGTTCCTCCGGATTATTTTTCTGTTACCGGGCAGTTATGGGGCAACCCACTCTATAACTGGCAAGTTCACCAGGAAAGCAACTTTGCATGGTGGGTTGCGAGACTTCGTTCCATTCTGGAACTGGTCGATATGGTTCGGCTGGATCACTTCCGTGGTTTCGCTGCATCCTGGCATGTTCCCTTTGGCAACGAGACTGCCATCCAGGGTGAGTGGATTCATGGACCTGCAGTAGAACTTTTTTCAGAGTTCAAAGGTAATTTCCCGAATTTGCCGATCATTGCAGAAGACCTTGGCGTGATTACACCTGATGTGGAAAGTTTGCGGGATTCATTTGAATTGCCGGGTATGAAAGTCCTGCAATTTGCTTTTTCAGGTGACCCTGAGGACGATTTCCTGCCTCATCATTATCCAATGCATTGCGTTGCCTACACTGGTACACACGACAATAACACTGCGCAAGGATGGTATAACGATGCAACTGCCTTTGAACAGGAATTTTGTCGGGACTATCTTAATTTTAGTGAACCTGATCGGGCATCATGGGCGATGATCAGAACAATCTGGCAGTCCGTAGCAAATTATACTGTGGCACCCATACAGGACTTTTTAGGATATGGGATTGAGGCACGTTTCAATGTTCCAGGAACCACAGACGGCAACTGGAGATGGCGAATGAGGTCTGATGCTCTTACACCGGAACTGGCCAAAAGCATACGCAAGTTAAATCTGATTTACGGTCGTTTGTCAACACACGAAAAACAATCCTATACAAATTGGCTGGCTTCTCGTCTTGGAGATAGTGTCAAGCCACATTAGGCTGAGGTTTTATAGCAATAATCAAACCGACCAGGATAAAAATGCCGCCGATTAATTCCGCAATCGACGGCATTTCGTTTAATAATAAGATTGCAAGGATGGTTGAGCCAATTGGCTCACACAAAAGCGCTAAGGAAACAATTCCAGCAGGCAAATATTTTAATGCAGTGTTGAATGAGGTATGACCTAAACTTTGTGGGATAACAGCCATCAGGAGAAATAGCCCGTACACTATAGGATGGTAAACTACATAAGCTTTACCTTGCTCAACTACCATAAAAATTCCCAACACCAGGCTGGAAATAGCATAGACTATTGTTACGTACAATTTGGAAGGGATCGAATTGCTGAGTTTCTTTCCGATTATAAGGTAGGCTGATGCCATCCAGGCGCCAGATAAAGCCAAAATAAGACCGAAGAATGATGTATTGGCATCAATTCCGATACTGAGATTATCTTTAAGAAAAGCGATGATTAAACCGCCAAATATTGCTGTCAAGACACCTAAATAGAATTGGGAGCCAACTTTTTCCTTGAAGATGAGAGGGGAAAAAAGCCCTACCCACAAAGGTGTGGTTGTCACAAAAAAGACCGATGAACTAACAGAAAGCAATTCGAGTGACCAGGTCCACAAAGAAAAGTGTAAGGCAAGAAAAATTCCAGCCAATATTAACAATATGATCTGTCTGGCAGTTAACTCAGAGAGCTTTTTGTGTTCTTTGCTCAGTCTGTAGACAACAACAGCGATTATTGATGAGAAAAACATGCGATAAAAAGAAATCGCGAGTGAGCCGGCGTAAGGCAAGGCGAATCTTATCAGGATCGCTGCGGTGGAAACCGCCAATACCCCAATCAAAAGGAGAATGTAGGCTTTCTTAGATAAACCTGTTTCTATCATTTTAAATTAATACAGGCATTGGTCTAACAACGCCTGTTTGAATATCTTAGCTTAGATTTTCCTGAGCTGCCATGGCAGCACCAATGATGCCAGCCATGTTTTCCAGTTTTGCAGGTACTACTTCGGTTTCAACTGTGAGGTAACGGGCATATTTCTCAAACCTTGCGCTCACGCCACCACCGAGGATGAAAATGTCTGGATTAAGTAAAAATTCATAGGTCTTAAGGACTTCGTTAAAACGCGTCGCCCATTGTTTCCAGGTTAGTTGTTCAATCCGCTTTACTGCTGCGGAGGCGTATACCTCGGCTTCATATTCATTGACAAGCAAATGTCCTAATTCGGTGTTTTGGAGCAAATGTCCCTTAACGAACAAAGCGGAACCAATCCCAGTCCCGATGGTAAGGAAAAGAGCTGTGTCCTTGCTCCGAATGGCATCACCACCAAAACGCATCTCACCCATGCCGGCTGCGTCAGCATCATTCAAAATAAAGGCTTTCTGTCCAGTTTCTGCTTGAATCATTTCTGCGAGATTTGCGCCAACCCAATTCTTGTGTAAATTGATAGCAGTCTTGATAACACCATGTTTGACAATTCCAGGAAAGCCTGCGCCGATTATGCCATCATATTGAAGTTCATCAGCAATATTTTTTATTGCCTTTATAATTTGCTTCGGCTTTTGTATTTTTTTACTTCCAAAGCGGATCTTATCGGAAAGGACTTCCCCAGTCTCTGTGTTAACCAGAGCGCCCTTTGTTGCTGAACCTCCAATGTCTATTCCTAATACAATCATGTCACTCCTTTTAATTACACCCATTAGCCAGGTGTTCTTCGTATGTTTCGGCGAAATTATGTGTCAGGCTGCCATCACATTTTGCTCTAAAGAAATAATAATTGCTTTGTGCTGGGTGAAAGGAAGCAAATATTGCATCCTTTCCAGGATTGCTGATCGGTCCTGGTGGCAAACCTGAAATCTGGTAGGTATTATATCCTGAAGTACTGGCTAAATCCGCATAAGTAAGTGGTGTTTTCCACCAACTCATACTATTAGTGTCATAGCCAATACCGTATTGAACGGTAGGGTCAGTCTCGAGCTTCATGCCAATAGCCAAACGGTTATAGAAAACCGAGGCTATTAATGGCATCTCTTCTTCGTTGAGTGTTTCCCTTTGAATGATCGAAGCTATGATCATCCGTTGATGGATATCGTAAAGACTGCCAGCAGGATCAAATGAATCCAACACCAATTGTATTTCATCCATAGTTGCCTGAACGGATTCTCCGATGAATTCCTGAAGAGTGGTTGTTGGTTTTATGCTGTAAAAGCTTGGAAAGAAATAACCTTCAAGGCTTTTATTATCCAGATTAAAGCCGATTGGCAAACTAATTTGGGATATCAGGTCAGGAGATGGGTTTTGGGCTTGCTCAAGAAATTGATCGCCCGAAAAACTGAATCCAAGCTGATCGATCAGCGAAGCGATTTCTTCAATGCGCCAGCCAGCAAATATGGTGAACTGGATATCGCGATTGCGGTTATCAGAAATCAGATCAACCATCTGGATTGGTGTCTGAGTACTGGAAATGGTATAGGTACCTGGGCTAAGTGTTCGGTCGTAACCCTTATAAATCATATAATCGCATACAGCAGTCGAAACCTGAAACTCAATGCTGAGATTTTGGCAAACCTTAATTGCTCTATCCTCATATCCAATGACAAACTTCTTTTCAAAGAGGGATTCAAGATTTACCGGAGTCTGAAGTTCATCAAGATTACGCCACAAATGGAAGGAGTAACGTAAATTGTTGAACATGCTGACGTTCTTACCAGGGGAACCAACTATCTTTGCGTTTGATTGAACAATGAACATCATGAAGACAACGATACCGATCGCAATCACTAAGAAGAGGAAAATAAGTATTGAATGTCGTTTAGCTTGCTTTTTCACAAGGTTCTCCTGTCGGTTGTGGCTTTGAATTATCGAGGTAGTCCTGCAGAATAACTGCAGCCGCTTGATCGTCCATCGCTTCACGACGTTTCTTCGCCTTTTCGCCTCGCAAAAGGGAGGCATGTATTGTTTTCATGGTTGAATTTGTCTCGTCCCATGATATGACTGGAATAATGGTTAATTCAGACAGCTCGTCGATGAAACGATTGACTGTGCGGGCCCTCGGTCCAATTTGTCCATCGCTGTCCAGAGGCAAGCCAACAATGATCACTTCACATGCTAATTCCTCCGCAATTTTAGAAACGGAAAAGGCGTCTTCCTGCCTTGATACATGTTCAATGATCTTTAACGGTCGAGCAAGTAAACCTAGTTCGTCACTAATTGCGATACCAATGCGTTTGTTCCCGTGGTCAATGCCCAGATATTTCAAAAAATCTCCTCTCCGCGCTACTTGAGGTGTATGCGGATGACCTGTCTTTCTTTTTGTTGTAATGCTTCGATATCACCCAGGGCTTGAGATCGTTGCAAGGTTCCAAAGCTCATACCCTCACCAGGAATCTCGAAGTCGATTTCGCTGTCTTTCGTGAAGGTGATAAAGAAGCCACCATCCGGACCGCCCTTGTGCAGTTGGCCGGTTGAATGCAGAAAACGCGGCCCGAATCCGAGAGTTGTAGCCTTGTTGAACTTGTTGAGCAATTTTCCTCGCAATTCCTGTAAGAAAACCTCATATTTCTGTAATCGAGGCATAAAAGCGTTTAACGCAATGTACCCGTTCTCTGGGACAGTCGCTGCAAAAGTATCAAGTACCTCTTCAAGGCTGGAATTCTCAGAAAGACCGTCTATTGCTTCGCCATAAAGTGTAAATTCTGGTGTATCAAGTAAAGCCGGACCGTCATCCAGATAGCCTATTTCCTGATATTCGGTGATACGGTCTTTTGTGATTGTTTTACTTAATTGCACGTTGGGCTGGTCAAAAGCACTGACCCTCAACCAGGCACAGGCTATTGCGGTAGCATATTCCCATCGGTAGAATTCCTTTCCAAGTTCATAACGATTATTAATCTTAAATTCGATCAAAGGATAACCGGCGTCTTTCAATGAATTCGCGAATTCAGATCTTGATCCATCAACTGAGTAATAAATAAAAATACGGTCCTGTGGATATACATTATTGGTCAAAGGTGGTTCACCTTCAATTGGGAGAATTCCAACACCTTCTTTTCCACTTGATTCAGCTACCAATTGCTCCAGCCAGGGTACTATATTAGCCATATATGATTCTGCAATGAATGTCAGCTTATCTTTCCCAGCTTTGGCTGCTTCACCAAGCAGAATGCCAAGTAGCAGTTGAGGATTAGCCGCATATGGGACAGTTTCAATGCCCTGGCGTTGACTCTCAATTGCGAAAGACAAGAAACGTCTTAGATCGACACCAATCAATACAGCTGGTACTAATCCAAATTGTGTAAATACAGAATAACGACCGCCAACGTTTGCTGGAGCATTGAAGCATCTTCTAAAGCCTTTTTCCATGGCTAATGCCTGCAGCGATGTGTCGGGGTCAGTCACTGCCACAAAGTGAGATCCTATATTCCCAACACCAAGCTTTTCAAGTTCTTTCCAGAAATACTTTAGTGCTGACATCGTTTCGCTGGTTCCTCCACTCTTGCTGGAAACCACAAAGATCGTCCTCTTTAGATCAAGGTCTTTTTGACGAAACGCGATTTCTTCAGGATTGGTTGTATCGATGATCTGAAGTCGCAAACCTTTTCCGTTTTCAACTTCAGGTCCGATGATCTGGCTCAAAACCTCAGGCGCCAGGGAGGAACCGCCCATTCCAAGCACTAAGGCATCGGTAAAGCCCTCTTGCAGCACCTCATCTCTAAATGCTTCAAACTCGGGAACAATTTCAAGCTGTTTATAGGGAAGGTCCAACCATCCCAAACGATTTCGGGTTTCATCATGGGTACTGATGTCAAGCGTCCAGAAACTGGGGTCGGCCGAGTACATTCTGCTAACACAAGATTCATTGGCTGCATTTTTTAATGCAGTTTGTACCTCGTAAACCAAGCCATCCAATTCCTTGAGATATTTGCTACGCTTGGTTTCAATGATCTCAAGTAAAGCAGTATGCACATTCTTGAATATTTCAACACCGTCATCTTCAAGGTTTTGTGTGACTGCGCCAAAATCAATTTCCATGGCGTTGAGAAATTCCATGCGTTCACGGGCTTCAATGAGTCCATCTTCAATCGTCAAATGATTAACATCATTATTGAGGTAGACATCCAATGTGGCTGGCGGAACTGTATTGACGGAATGAGGAGCGATCAGGTTATCAACATAGAGTGTAGGCGAGTAGGCTTTATTCTTAGTGCCTGTTGAAGCCCATAATGGTCGTTGCACATTAGCGCCCTTTGTCTGGAGTTGCATGAAGCGTTCACCGGCAAAGACTTCTTTGAAAGCCTGATAGGCAAGTTTGGCATTATCGACTGCAATTTTGCCTTTCATTCCAGCAGCTTGTTCAGCTAAAGGACTAGGTGATGCCATGACAGCATCAAGGATCATATCAACTGCTGTGTCAATTCTCGAAACGAAAAAGGAGGCAACGCTTGCAATGCGTTCAATAGATTCTCCGTTTGCCAATCGTTTTTCCAGACCGCTTAAATAAGCATCCATGACCTGGCGATATCGTTCGATAGAAAAAATCAAGGTTGCATTAACGTTAATTCCAGCAGCAATCAATTCAGTGATTGTTTCAAGTCCTTCGGTTGTTGCAGACACCTTGATCATCAGATTGGGACGATTAAATTGCGTCCAAAGTGCTTTGCCTTCTTCTACCGATTTTTCAACATCATAGGCATAGAAGGGGTCTATCTCGACGCTTACCAGACCATCCTGTCCATTGGTTTGTTCATGGAGATCAGTAAAATAATCAGCTGCCCGCTGTATGTCCTCTTTGACTAATTCAAAGTATATTTCGCGCTGATTCTTTCCAGACCATGCCAACACCTGCAGGACATCGTCATAGGAAACACTCTTCTTTAGTGCTGCTTCAAAAATGCTTGGATTCGACGTTACACCGTAGATCAGGCCGTTCTCGACCATCCTTTGCATTCGTCCATCACGAAGCATATCGCGATCGATATTGTCGTACCAAATTGATTGACCTAGTTCGAAGATTTCTTTTGCTCGATTCATTTAATACACTCCAGTTGAACATATCTTTTAGGACAGCTACAAATCTTGCTGTGAGGAAAAGTCCTTCATAGCATTGATATATCTTGATGATAAAATTCTACCATCAAGCAATTGGTTGGTTTATAGTTTTCTAAAGAAACCTGTAACTTTAACCAGGAATTAATAAGAAAAGGAAAGTAAATTGGATCTAAAAGGAAAAACTGCAATAGTAACAGGGGGCGGCATCCGTTTGGGGAAAGCAATCACGTTAGCTCTCGCTTCAAAAGGATGCAACGTTGCCATACACTATAACAGTTCGGAGAAAGATGCGCTGCAGGTCCGCAACCAGGCCCGATCAATGGGTGTAAATGCCGATGTTTTTCAGTTCGACCTTGACGGCTTTGAAAACGTGGAACATCTTTTTAGTGAAATTAACTGTGTCATGGGCACTGTTGACGTTTTAATCAATAACGCCGGCAACTATAAGCGAGGTAATGGAATTGATACAACAGTAGATGACCTTTATGCATCTTTCAACCTGAATCTGTTCGCGCCATGGTGGCTGATCAAGTCTTTTGTTAGCCAGCTTCCAGACGATAGATTTGGGAAAATTGTTAACGTTTGTGATGCTGGAATCTACAGGACTGTAAACGATCATTTTGCTTACAGACTCACAAAAAAAGCACTTTGCGAGCTAACACGTATGTTTGCACTTGAATTAGCACCCAGAATCACTGTTAATGCGGTCGCACCAGGAATTATGATGCCCTTGTCAGGCTATGAACATATCGACATGGAGAAAGTTGCCAAGCGGCAGATTCCCCTAAAAAGAATTGGATCGGCAGAAATTATTGCTGAGAATGTTTTGCATATTCTCCATCAGGACTTTATGACAGGTTCAATCATCAAAATCGATGGTGGGGAAAATATTGTTTAAGAACCATTATGGATAAAATCATCATCAGTGAATTAATCGCAACGGGAATTGTGGGTGTGGAACACCCTGAAAGGGATTATCCTCAGGAATTGATCATAAATGTTGAGGTTTTTTACGATTTTTGTAAAATTGCAGAGAGTGACTACATTAAAGATGGTATCAGTTATTCTTACATAGCAAAACTTATTCGCGAATTAATTAGCGAAAGTTCTTTTTACACACTCGAAGCCTTGGGCGCTTATCTAATTGATCGAATATTTCTTAACAGCCCTGCACAGGCTGTTAAGATCAGAATTGAAAAAGAGAAGTTTGTCAAAAAGACCAACCGCGTTGGAGTAGAACTCTATCGTGAACGACCATATTAAAAGTGGAGCATGTTCAGGAATTCCATCCGCGTATCAAGACGGGTTCTGAAACCGCCCAACATGGCGGAGGTTGTCATTTTGGCTTGTTCCTTTTTGATGCCACGCATCATCATACACAAATGCTGTCCTTCAATAACGACACCCACTCCCAGAGGATCAATTTTTTCCTGAATAAATTCCGCAATCTGCTGTGTCATTCTTTCCTGAACTTGTAATCTATGCGCAAACATATCAACAATACGGGGAATCTTGGATAAACCAATGATTTTCTTTCGTGGTAAGTACGCCACATGTGTTTTTCCAAAAAAAGGCAGCATATGATGTTCGCACATACTGTAAAACTCAATATCCTTAACAACAACCATCTCATCGTAGTCTACAGTAAACAAAGCATCGTTTATTAATTTGCCAGGATCTGTTGTATATCCTGAGAATATCTCTTCATAAGCATTCGCAACTCGAGTTGGTGTTTTTATTAAACCCTCACGATTGCTATCTTCCCCAATTGCTTTCAGTATTTTCTCGACGGATTGAGATAATTCATATTTATTCATTTTATTGTATCTATTATGAAGATGGTCATCTTGTTTTTTATTCATATTACTCCATTCAAGTTCCTGTTATACCAAAAAAGCAGCCCATTGTTAATGGACTGCTTTATAAATAGCCACAATTTTGTTTACATTACGCGAGGATCAATTAATCCGTAGGTGCCATCTCGACGACGATATAGGATGTTGATGCGATCAGTTTCCACATTATAAAATACAAAGAAAGCTTCGTGACCGAGCAGTTGTAATTGTTCGAGTGCTTCATTCTCATCCATCGGATCAAGTGTGAAAGATTTTCTGCGTGCAATTAAAGGCACAGCTTCTTCCTGATGAGTCTCTTCGATCTGAGAAGGCTCTTCTGGTTCCGCACCACGTTTACGCCAATGTTTTCCCTTAAAGCGCTCAATTTGTCTGGTCATCTTGTCGACAGTAGCATCAATAGCCGCAAAAATATTGTCGGATCGCTCTTCTGAACGTAAGATAAACCCTTTACCACGAATGGTAATCTGAGCAATGAAACGATCAGCTGCGTTTCTCGCTGTTTTTGCATAGCTCAGGTCAACTCTGCACTCACCGATCTCACTTAAAAAGCGCTCTAATTTACTTACCTTTTTTGTTGCGTAGTCTTGGATTCGGTCTGTGAGTTCCAGGTCTTTTGTGTAAATGCCAATTTCTAATGTCATATTAACCTCCTGGGATTTTGATAAATTATACATTATTCTTAAGATAAATATCAAACATTTTTAATCATGATTAACTTTTGCCAAAGTAATGCACCAAACTTTGTTCGCACCTGCCTGAATAATCTCACGTGAGGCAGCTTCCATAGTTGCGCCACTGGTGAAGACATCGTCAACCAATAGAACTTTTTTACCTTTGACGTATTTTGATCTAGCCATGAAAGCATCCCTGACATTAGCCCGTCGTTCATCAACATTCAATCCAACCTGAGAGTATCGCTCATGAATACGGATTAATACTTCTGGTCGATATTCAAGTCCAAGTTTTTCAGCTAAGGGCTTAGCAAGTCGTTCTGCCTGATTGTAACCACGTTGTTCGCGCTTTGTCTCACCGATTGGAATTGGAACAATTATTTCAGCATCCCAAGTCGTTCTTTGATAGGTCTTCAAAATAAATTCCGACAAATATCGACCTATTCCGAGGTCATTATGATACTTCAGTTGTTGAATTGCCTTACGGATCACACCGTCATAATACGCGAAAGCTCGAAATCCTGAATAGGAGATGGGATAACGAGCACATTGTGGGCAGTAGCCTTTCTTGCTGGTAAAGTTGCCACAAGTGTTGCAAACATTAGCAGGGACAATATTAACATCCGAAAAACATTTTGAACAAATAAAGACACCTTCTTTGCCACAACCAAGGCAACTTGGCGGAAATATCCAATCCAAAACAGATAATGAGAAATTGTGCAGAGATTGAAGTATTTTTGTAGCTTTCATTCTACTTTAACGTATTTTCGTAGAAATACTGAATTGCAGGCCAGAAGATAGAAAAAAGAGTAAACAACACCATAAGCACAAGAATGATGAGCAAAAAGTATTCAAATGGGCTCAAACGGCTAAAAGGTCCTTTCTTCATTATCTAACTCCTAGTGTTGATCGTAATAAATCAATTATAATTAATTATAGAAAGCTAAGAAACCTTATATTTTCTAAGGTGAGATCATTTTTTGAATGATAGCATTTTAGTAAGGTTTAATAGACAAAGGAGAATTATGACTGACATATTTAATATCGTAAGCGATGATCGAGACCCGATCAAAAAGCTGATTGCCAAAATCCCTGGTTTTAAAGGTTATCTTGAACAAGTCGATCGACGTAGTTCAGATAAACTTCTGCGGGAAACTATTGCCAAGGATTACGAAGCCCTTTATCAGCGAATTTCTCATCTTCAAAGAGATTTGATCTCTCAGGGTGGACTGGCTTATGTCGATGACCTTGAGAACGCTGCAATCAAGATTCGGCAATTTACTGACCGCATCAAGACCGCATCTTACGGCTACGCTGGTTTGTTTGATGCGATCAAGATCAAAGAAGAGGAATTGAATACTATTTATCAATACGATTTGACTTTGTTGGACCATGTCGCTGTTGTTTCCAGCGCGATTGACAATGTCGAGTCTTCAATCGGGACTGATGGCCTGCCCGCGTCAATTCGCCATCTTGTTTCAACCTCGCAAGAGGTCCTGAACGCGTTCAATAAACGTTCAGATGCCATGAAAGGCATCACGCTTTAGTTAGAAATTAATTAGGAGGATTAATATGGCGAGAATTTTTGATGTTGTTGAATACCCAAACGAGATGGTTGATGAGATCGTCCATCGCTTCCCCGAAACTGGCGTTGCTGATCTGAGACTTGGTTCTCAGGTTATTGTTCGGGAATCCCAGGTTGCAGTTTTCTTCCGTGATGGTAAGGCTTTGGATGTGCTTGGCCCAGGTCGACATACAATCGGTACCGCGAATGTACCGCTCCTTACGGATATGCTCGGCAAGCTGTTTGGCGACAGAACACCTTTTACCGCAGAGGTCTATTATGTTTCGATGCGCGAATTCGCTGATCGAAAATGGGGTACTCCACAACCCATCATCGTCAGAAACACCGGCGTTGGTCTGGGTATCGCGTTATTGCAGGGTTTTGGCACCTATAGTTTTCAGGTCTCTGATCCCCAGCAATTTGTGACCCAGATTGTTGGACAATTAGGTGGGTACCGTACCTCCGATATCGAAAATCGGCTACGAACCATGCTTCTTTCCCGTTTGCAGGATGTTCTTGGCGAAACAACCGCTCAGAAAAATGTGCTTGATCTGATCGGTTTGACCGATGAACTCGGCGCAGCTGTACGATCCAAGGCTCAGGACGACTTCCTGGCTCTTGGCCTTTTGCTCAAGTCTTTCTATATTGGGAATCTAAAACCTTCCGACAAATCTGCAAAAGAACTCCGAGATATGGGCATGCTGGATATGGCAACCTACACTCAGCTCCAGGCTGCTGATGCAATGCGCGATGCCGCCCAGAATCCCTCTGGTGGTGCCGGCCTGACTGCTGGTATAGGTGCTGGCATGGGAGTAGGCAATATTTTAGCAGGATCGCTAGCAGGATTGACCCAACAATCACAAGCTCAAACTCAACCAACTTCCGCGGGTGGTTCTGTCAGTATGCCTGATGTGATGACACCAGGTGAGGCAGCTGGTTTTCTGAAGGTTTCAGAAGAGGATGTGATTGCAGCCATTAATACAGGCGACCTTAAAGCCCGTAGGATCGGCAGCGCATATCGTCTGACAAAAGAAGCCTTGCAGGAATACTTAAACAGTTAATCTAAAATTGCATGTAAAATTAAGGCTGAGGATTAAAATCTCAGCCTTTTTTCTTGTATAATAAGCTCACACAATATCATGAAACTCCAGGAATATCAGGCTAAAGCGCTTTTTCGACAGGCTGGAATCCCTATTCCAGCTTCGATGTTGGCTACAAATGCTGTTCAGGTTAAAAGAATTGCCTCTGAAATAGGCTGCCCAGTCGTATTGAAAGCACAGATATTAGAGCCAGGCAGAGGTAAGGCAGGCGGAGTTCGCCTTGTTCAACACGAGCAGGAAGCGGAACAGATCGCAAATGAAGTTTTCAAGCTTGAGATTAACCACCAATCCGTTCAATCCATTTTGGTGGAAAAAGCCTTCACATATCTCAAAGAATACTACCTGGGTATCCGTTCGGATCTTGATATTGGAGCACCAGTCCTGAGGATTTCAGAAGCTGGTGGAGCCACTTGTCTAGAAAAAGATTCTTTTCTCAACGCCAGGATGGTGGAAAGACAAATCGATATTGATCAGGGATTGCGTCGTTACCAGGTGCGACAACTCTTAACAAAGATTGATATTGCCCCATCTTTATGGAAACAATTTGGTTCAATTGCTTTAAAGCTCTATGATATTTATCAGTCAAATGATGCCACATTGGCTGAGATTAACTCCTTGGTTGTCACCCATCAGGAACAACTATACGCACTTGACGCAAAAATTAATGTTGACAATCAATCACTGTTTCGGCATGAAACCTTTGTCGATTCCTTTGATCCTACTTATTATGGATGGTTAGAGCATCAGGCCAGGAAATATGGCGTCACTTATCACCAATTCTCAGGCGAGTTGGGCTGCATTGTAAATGGGATGGGTCTTGCCTATCTGACCTTTGACCAAATGATTTCCATGAACAGCGTTCCCGCTGCGATCATCGATATCCATGGCGGTTCAACCGTTTCGTCTATGGCCTCTTCTCTGGAGTTGTTGTTACATGACAATAGTGTTAAAGCAGTGCTCATAAACATCTATGGCGGCATGACAAATTGTGAAGAGATAGCAGGAGGAATTATGTCAGTAACAGCAAATGACAGGCATAAAAAGCCGATTTTCCTACGTTTGAAAGGTACAAATGATACTTCGGCACATGAAACTCTTTCCAGCCTGAATCAGTTGCAAATTTTTGATTCCACACATGAATTGGTCAAAGCCGCCCTTGACCATCTCAAGGATTCTCAATGAGCATACTTATTGACGCAAACTCCCGAATCATTGTCCAGGGCATTACTGGCAGACGAGGCAGATTTCACTCAGAACGGATGTTGAATAACAATAGTCCGATTGTTGGAGGGACTTCTCCTGGCAAAGGTGGTGAATGGGTTTTCAATGGAAGAATTCCCGTTTTTGATACCGTCAAGGACTGCGTTGAGGCAACCGATGCTGATGTCAGCGTCTTGTTTGTTCCGCCCCACGCAACAGCAGATTGTATTTTGGAATCCATTGAATCAGGAATCAAAACGATCATTTCTGTGACCGGTTCTGTTCCGGTCCAGGATATGATGCAGGTTAAATCAGCCTTGCGAAAGAGTGATTCAGTGCTGATTGGCCCCAATTCCCCTGGCATCCTTGTCCCTGGCATTGCGAATGCGGGCATTTTCCCTGATCATATTGTTGGTCCAGGCGATGTGGCACTCGTTTCCCGTTCTGGAACCCTTTCCTATGAGGTGCTCGATATCCTGAATAAGGCAGGTATTGGCGTTAGCGTGGCAGTTGGGATTGGAGACGACCCAATCATTGGAATGGATTTTAAGTTTTGTCTTGAATTACTTGAAGCCGACCCACATACGGAACAGATTGTCTTGGTTGGAGGACCTGGTGGTGATAGCGAACTGACCGCAGCTACTTACATTATGGAAAGTATCACCAAACCAGTTCTGGCTTATGTAGTTGGTGAAAACCTGACTGGCTCAATGATGAGTCCATTTTCTTCAAGGAACAGCTACTTCTTTTTAAACTCCGTGGAAAGAAAAACAATTGCCTTTATCGACGCAGGGGCATTGCTTGCAAGGAAAATCGAAGATATTCCTTGTTTATTAAGGCGGTAAATTAGAACTTCCCATTATCTAAAAAATTTTATCAAATAGGTGAAGCGAACCGTAATTTATAGCTAAAAGATTTTTATCAAAAGGATTTCAAGCGTCAAAACAAATTTTAAACCAAAAGTCAGAATCAAAAGATGATTCTGACTTTTGTGTTTTTTTTATGCTTTTATTTCAAGGCTTCGTTGATCGCTTTAACCGCATCACCTACGGTGTGAATAGTACGCGCTGCTTCGTCAGTGATATCGATATCAAATTTTTCGCAAAATCCATCAATTAGAAAGAATTGATCCATCGAGTCTGCTTTCAGATCTTCAATAAATCGGGTTTCTTCAGTAATTCCTTCACTGTCGATTTTCAAAACTTCGGCTACAACAGCTTTAACAGCTTCAAAAGTGTTTTCCATTTCTTCCTCACTTGTCTTTTTGATGTTAAGATTATACCAATAGAGTTTTTTCAACTATTGAAAGATATAACACAACATGGACAAACAAGTTTCAGAAACTGCAAATAGAAAAGACGAACACCTACACATATGTCTTGACAAAGATGTATATACCAAGGTTTCAGCTGGATTTGAAGATATCCATCTAAAAGTTTCTTCCATGCCAGATATTGATTTTGACAAAATCGATACAAGCAAAGAAATCTTTGGGAAATTGTTAAAGGCACCAATATTGATCTCCTCAATGACAGGAGGGTCTGAGAGATCAAAATACTTCAATCAAATGCTGGCACATGCTGCAGGATCCTTTAATATCGCAATGGGCGTTGGCTCCCAACGAGCCGCTCTTGAAGATCCTCAACTAGAAGAGAGCTTCAGCATTGTAAGAAAAGTTGCTCCAAACGCGCTTCTCTTTTCCAACTTGGGAATTGCTCAACTTAATAAGGGTTTTGGTATTGAAGAATGCCAAAGAGCAGTGGACATGATTGAAGCTGACGGGCTTTATTTACACCTAAACGCCCTCCAGGAATCATTACAACCTGAAGGTAATCGTGATTTTTCAAACTTATTTGACAAAATTGAGACGATTTGCAAGCTTCTATCTGTTCCTGTATTGGTCAAGGAAGTTGGCTGTGGAATTGATAAGGAGACAGCTAAGAAACTGGTTAATGTTGGCGTGAAAGCGATTGACGTGGCAGGACTGGGCGGCACTTCATGGGCTGCAGTTGAAATGTATCGCCAGACTCTTCCCATAAGAAAAGCTGTTTCAGCCAGCTTTATTGATTGGGGTATCCCAACAATCTCTGCATTAAAAGACTTACAAGAATTTCAAGGAAAAGTGGCAATCATTTCTTCTGGTGGATTGAATTCAGGGTTAGATCTAGCAAAATCCCTCGCATTAGGTGCTGATTTGGGAGGGTTTGCTCGTAAATTCTTTCTTGCAGCTGAAAAGGGAGAGCAAGTCTTGCACCAAACAATTGAACAAATTCTTCTAGAATTGAGAATTTCTTTATTCTGTACTGGCTCAAGCTCACTTTTGGAACTAAAAGGAAAAGGGTATTCGAAAAGGTGAAAAATGGATTTAATTACTACGATTAGAACGGATTTTGAGTATTCGTTAAAGTACTCTTTACTTCAACATATTCCAAAGGATATCGTCGGATTGAAAGGTATGGTTGAATACCATTTTGGTTGGAATAATCCTGTAAGTGTTCCAGGAAAACGGCTAAGACCCTTGTTTCTTATCCTAACCTATAGTGCTTTGGGAGGAAATTCCGAAGACTCATTCCTCCCTGCAGCAGCTATGGAAACCCTCCATAACTTCACTTTGATACATGATGACATCCAGGATAAAGGTCTGACCCGACATGGACAAACTACTCTTTGGTGCAAATTTGGGATACCTTTGGCAATAAACGTTGGTGATTATCTTTCCAACTTAAGCCACAAGTTGATGGCAACAAGGAATGATTCAATCCTTGACGAGAACCAAGAAATGGCAATTAACGCTTTTCAGAATGCGTCCCTTGACGTGATTCAGGGACAGCAGCTCGATATCAGCTATGAGAATTATGAGAGACTGAACATTGAAGATTATCTGGAGATGATTCGTCTAAAGACTTCAAGGCTTTTTGCTAGCTCAATGCGAATTGGAGCGAGCATCAAAGGTATTGATTCTAAACATATCGATCAGTTGGATGCCATTGGTGAAAAAATCGGTTTGGGTTTTCAGATCCAGGATGACTATTTAGGCGTATGGGGAAAAACAGGCAAGACAGGAAAGTCAGTGAGTACGGATCTGACCACCCGAAAGAAAGCCTATCCTGCATTAATAGGTTTGGAGAAAAGCGCTGAATTTGCAAAAATCTGGGATAAGCATGAGGATATTACAGATGATGAATTGGACAAGATGAAAATGCATCTTGAAGAGATAAGTGCTGATAAACAAACCTTAACGATTTCGAAAGATTACTATCAGGAAGCTAAATCCGAATTGAGCGAGCTCTTTCCAATATCAAATCCTTATTCTCAGGCATTTTTGTATCTTATAGATCTGATGTTTGCTCCATCTCAATAGTCTGACTATCGGAATTGCGACTTATAAACCAAGTCGCGCTAAGCAAGCCTAAGGCGACCCAAACATAAGGAAGCCCGAAAGAATCCAGGCTAAATCCTTCGATGATCATTGAGATAACGATTATCTTTCCTGCCAGCCCCATGGTTTGAATTAGATTATTTTGAGTTCTTTTCTCAAGTTCAACTGCATTACGCCAGTGTATGACAATCCAACTTGCATAAAGAGCAAAACCAATTATTCCCGTCTCAGAGAGTATTCTCACCCAGAAGTTTTTTGCATTTGGTAGGAAAAATGGTTTCAGGAGAAAGTCGTTGATGTCAAGTAATTGGGAACCGTAAACTGGCACTGTTTTTTGGAAAAAGAAGCCAGGGATGCCAAATCCAGCACCGAAAAACGGGAACATCTGGAAGACTCGATAAGCCGCAATCCAATACATCACACGTTCAAGAAAAACCAATCTTGAAGCCCAGCGCATAAAACCAGCATCGATTAACCTTTTTATGTTGAATAATTCTCGCATGCGTGGATCAATGTAAGAAAGTATGAATCCTGCCAGTAATACTAATGCGATCATCCCGATGAATAAACCTGCCCAGACTCTAAATCGAAACCAGAAACCTCGCGGCTTTTGGGAAGTCGATTTTGAAGGCTTCATAGATAGGTTTCTTATCCACTGGTCAGAAAACCTTATCGCGAGATAAGCTGCAACAACGAAGAATGTAATCCAACCGATTCGAGAGAGAGTAATAAATAAGGTCAAAACTGAAAAAGCGAGCAGAACTTTCTCAAATTGTATTTTACTAAAGAGTTTCCACCTGAAAATGCTGTATCCAGTGATACTCATTGCCAGCCAAATGGGAATGAAGACCATATTAAGCTCATGCGCCAGCCAGGAGGGTTCAAATGCCAGTCCCGTGGCGCGCCGTGGATAAAGCATGCCATTTGAAGAGAATAATTCTTGAATGCTGTATAACCATACTGGATAGCGGGGCAGAAGATACCAAAAAACTACTTGTAACCAGGAATAAAGCATTACTATAATTCCCGAGATGCTAATCCAGAAAATAGTTGTTCGCAAGTCCTTTTTACTTTTTACTGAATAAATGGTCACCAGGTAAAAGGCAATACCCATTCCGAAAGTAATGATGACCTCAAATACACTTTTATTAATGCTCTCTGATTGAAAAGTTGGAACATCACGAAAGCTGATAAACAATGTTGTTAATAAACCAAAGAAAAAGAAAACCAACAAGGGTTTGACCTGGTAAGGCAATTTGAATCTGTTTTTGAAAAAGCTGGGAATCCACCAAAACAATAAAAGAAGAAGCATGGGAACAGCAGCCAGGGGGGCAACACTTGCTCCACCCATTAAACGGGAAAGTAATGGAAAGCTGCTGATTGGTAAAACTAATAAGATAATTTTCCAAAGAAAACTTTGCGCGGATTCTGAGAGTTTCATTTTTTTATATCCCCAGTTTTGAAGACAGGAAGCTCATACAGAATAAAGGAAAGCAACAAACCTACCAGTGCTCCTATAAACATGGTGTTAGCTTGACCTCCTCGAACAGGCTCCGAGGGTAATGAGGCTTGTTGATACTGGCTGATCTGAATTTCTTTGGTGAGGCCGAGTGAGAGCGGATCCTCTTCAAGAATGACTTTCTTAGCTTCGTCGATCAGTAGATCAGCCTTTTCAGCTGTTAATTTCTGACAAAAGTTGGTTTCAAAGACGAGCTCATCACTTAGACAGTCTTCTATGGATGTGATAATCCATTTAGCCTCTGAGACGAGGAAAGCATGTGGATAGGCTTCGCTCAATCGATTAAAAGCGGCTTCGACCCAGGCATCCGCGATCCTTTTGGTAATTTGTGGGTCCGTGTCCCGAATCTTGATCAGGGTACTATTTAGTCGGCGTTCAATGACACTTTTCCTCTCAAGCTGATCAAGCGTGAGCGGATTGTTATGCCTGGCTTCATTGTCAAGAACTGCTGATGTGATGTCAGGATGGTACATCAGTTGCCTGATCAATTCCATTTGCGAATCGATCATTATTTCTTTGATGTTGGTATCTTCCACAATTTCGAGATTGGTTACAAGTACTGATGTTGCTTCATACTGAAATTTGTAGCTTGACCCAATGAACCATCCAATGAGCGCAAAGATGAGCATCATAGCAACCGTGATTAGATACTGGTGTTTCTTCATTGATAGGAAACCCGGTACAAAATAATCAGCAGATTTAGGGGAAAAGCTTTTCTTCATAATTCTCCAATCTGATTGCGATTTTAACCTTTAGCGCATTTTTTATCAAACCTCTGCCTTAGAGTAAAATGATTTGAAAGGTGATTAGATAATGACATTTGAGAAAAGAACTCTCTGTAAATCTGTTTTTATGTTTTTTGGATCGACTGGAGTAATTTCAATCATCATTTCGATGATCCAATTCATCGTTTTTCGAGAGAAGTTTTCTCTTTCCATCCCATTCTTAACTTGGATTCCATTTGTCCTTGTTCCTTTTTTGATTGGTTTGATTCTGCTATTAATTTTCTTTTTGCTAAAGAAAAGCAATTACTTGGTACAAAAGACAATTGGGGACCTGCTTAATAAACGATCAAGAGTAACGATCGTTTTCTTGTTTATCTCTATCCTGCTTATTTTAGGTCTGAGTCGCACACTCAACCTCAACGATCCAGTAGTGAATCTTGGCATGAGCTGGTTAGGAGTGTTGTTTTATGCGATTTTGCTTAATCTTTTGGTTTTCATAAGTTATCGACAAATCAAAAACAATAAAGCTGATTCTTACAAAGTTCTTTCAATTTCCCTTATTTGCATCGCATTTGTTTGGCTCTTTTTGGCGGTCACCAGAATTGGATTGCAACCTGATCAGGCATTTTGGAATGTTGCTGGGGTTCCGATGATGTGGGTTTCGCTGGCAAGTATCCTATTGTCAATTTTGCTTATCCATGAGGTTTCCACCTGGATCAAAATTAAGAAAGGCTGGAATTCAGATCCAAAAACTTTGGTTTTTCTGGAGATCTTCATAGTTCTTGGGATTTGGCTGGTCGCTTCATTGGTATGGATCAATACGCCCTATTCAAACAGTCATTTTCTCTTAGGGCCTCTACCACCTGACGGCTACTATTTACCCAAAAGCGACGCTATTTTGATGGATCTTGGTGGACAGTACATGATCATTGGGAGCAGGCTCGAAACGCCATATTTTACTGAAAAGCCTTTTTACTCCTTTTTCCTGGGAATTCTACATTTTATCTTTGGTCAGTCGTATCAGACGATCACAAATATCCAGATCACTTTTTTAGCCTTATTTCCAGTTCTTCTTTATTTGTTAGGAAAGAAGCTTTCCGGAAGACTTTTCGGGTTAGCATTAGCCATATTTGCAATTATCAAAGAAACTACTGCTCTTTTATTTACTTATAAGATATCAGTTTCAAATTCCCGTTTGATGATGACGGAATTTCCTTCCGCGCTTTTGCTTGTACTGCTAGCCTTATTCCTTTTTATTTGGCTTCATGAAAAGAAGAACGGATTTACAACCCCGTTGCTTGCTGGAGGCACTATTGGTTTGGCAATGTTCATTCGTTCTAACAACATTGTAGTTTTTTTTGTTGTCCTTGTCTTTTTGATTTTGACAGGATTCCGTGACCTCAAACAACGAGTTCCCCAGATTTTATTTTTTCTTTTAGGTGTAACGATATTGATGTTGCCTTGGATCTTTTATAACCAGGTTACCTACGGAAGAGATCCGATCAGATGGAAGGTTCAATCTGCTCTCGAAACAAGATTTATTGCAGGGAAAAACCCTGATACACGAAATGATATGCCCGAGAGACAAAAAACTAAATTGCCACCTGAACAGCTTGGAACAAAAGAAATCGATCAAGTAAATTCTGCCCTAATAGACTCAACAGAAACATCGGATGACACGAATACAAATTTACCAACAGTTGGACAACAAGAACCAATAATGACACCCTTCTACAGATCAAAGGGCTCAATGGTATTGGGTCATTTTCTTAATAATCAGGTCAAGTCTCTCTTTGTTCTACCATTTCAACTCTACCCTGCTCGGCCTACTACAATTCTCGAACAGGAATATTGGCATGAACCAGTTAGTTGGGATGGTGATATGCCAGCAGAACATGTTATCGCTTTCATTGTGAACCTATGTCTTATATCACTTGGGCTGCAATACGCCTTCAGTAAGTTCAAGTGGGCAGGATTAGTACCTTTAATTTTGCAATTATCTTATTATGTATCTAACGCCCTCGTCAGAACCTCAGGCAGCCGCTATTTGGTTCCAGCGGATTGGGTTGTATATTTGTATTTCTTGCTGGGTTTGTGGAGTGTCCTACGCGCAATCAAGCTGAATCCAAAGGTCAATCTACCAAAAACAGTTGAAGACCAAAACAAATATCAACTTTTTTGGATCTCACTAAGCGTTTGCCTCCTTATCGGTTTTTCTTTGCCTGTTATAAATCTGTCTTTCCCAACTCTCTACCACGATGAAAGCAAATATCAGGTTCTTCAGCGTTTGCCAATGGAAAAGATCGAACAGGAGATTGAAATTACTCCATCAGCTATGGATGAATTCTATAAACTGCCTAATACTCTGTTTTTATACGGTAAAGAAATTTATCCAGCCTATCTTCCAGGTGATAATGGACCAATTGACAAGGGATTGCGTTTTACACTCCTAACACCTACGTTATATGAAGTGGTCATCCCCTATGGCATTGATCTGGAAGAAAAACTACCAGATGGAGAAGATATGATCGCCCTTGGCTGTAAATATCCAGGAACTGATCAGGTCATTACCTATCTGGTCTATTTTGTTCAGTCTGATCGATTGATCTGGTCTACTTCGACAACTTTCAAAGACATTTGTCAATAAAAGCAGGATCGAATGATCACTCGTTACCGGTCTTTTCAAATCGTAAGCGATTATGTGTGTCCAGAATTCTTTTCCTTAATCGGAGGTTCAGTGGCGTCACTTCCAAGAGATCATCTGGACCAAGATATTCAATTTTCTCGTCCAGACTCATCTTCTTTGGAGGATCGAGACGTTCTTCAAAGTCGCGGATCGATTGACGCATATTTGTCAGATGCTTCTTCTTACAAACATTGATCGCCAGATCCTGGGCTCGTGCTGTTTCGCCAACGATCATGCCTTCGTAAACTTCTTCTCCAGGCTCGATGAAAAGAATTCCACGTTGTTCTGCATTTTTTAATCCGAAAGTTGTAGCGACACCTTCTTCAATCGCAATGATCGAGCTGCTGTTGCGGCAAGTAATTCCTGCTTCCAGTGGTTGATCACCAATATAGAAACTATTAAGAATGCCTTTTCCATGAGTCGCATTCAAAAAGCGGTAACGGAAACCAAGCAAACCACGGGTAGGAATCTTGAAAGTTAGATGCACAGTGTTATCAGGATTGTTTTGCATGTCAGTCATCTGACCTTGTCGTTGCCCTAGCATTTCAACAACTGCCCCAACGTAATTACTGTCTACATCAATATGAACCTCTTCAAAGGGCTCATATGTTTCACCATTTTCTTTCTCGATGATAATGGCTTCGGGTCTACTAACCTGAAATTCATAGCCTTCTCTTCGCATCGTTTCGATAAGAATTCCGAGATGAAGCTCGCCGCGTCCAGATACTAAAAACACGTCTTTTTGATCGGTTTCTTCTACCCTCAATGAGATGTTATGGCGTAACTCTTCATTCAAACGCTCAAGCAATTTACGGGATGTGCTCCATTTCCCTTCACGACCAGCAAAAGGAGATGTATTAACGCCAAAAGTCATTCTTACGGTTGGTTGTTGAACATGAATCGAAGGCAATGCAATCGGCGTTTCAGGTGAGGCTAAAGTTTCACCAATCTGAATGTCTTTAAGACCTCCAATAGTGATAATGTCACCAGCCTCAGCAATCTCAGTGGCTTTCTTTTCAAGGCCTTCGTAAGTGTAGAGATATTTTGCTTGAATTCTCTCCTGACTTCCATTATGAAGAATTCGAATGATTGAATCGTTGGCGTGTATCTTTCCAGAATAAATCCTACCAGTCGCTGTAACACCACTATATTCATCGTATCCGAGATTAGTGACTAACATTCGGAAATATTCTTCATTGTTAAGTTCAGGTCCAGGAATTTCATTTAAAATCGTTTCAAAAAGTGGAAGTAAATTGTCTTCCAACTTCGCTTGTTTTCCTGCTTTTCCTTGTAAGCCCTCCGCGTAAATGATTGGGAAATCCAAAATATCATGGCTGGCATCCAGTTCCACAAATAGATCAAATGTCGCATTAAGTGTGTTTTCTATATCGATATCCTTTCGATCCAACTTATTAATGACCACAATAGTTTTTAGTTTCTTTTCAATGGCCTGTTTCAATACAAAGCGAGTTTGCGGTTTGGGGCCTTCCGCAGCATCTACCAAAAGCAGAACCCCATCGACCATATTCATAATACGTTCAACTTCACCACCAAAATCAGCATGACCTGGTGTATCAACTATGTTTAACTTGATCAATTCACCTGTGGCTGGATCAGGAAGTGTAATTGATGCGTTCTTGGCTAGGATCGTAATGCCACGCTCCCGTTCAAGGTCATTTGAGTCCATAACGCGATCAGCAACTTTTTGATTTTCACGAAAAACTTTGGCTTGTTTAAGCATTGAATCAATAAGTGTAGTTTTTCCATGGTCTACATGGGCAATAATTGCAATGTTCCGAATATTATTTCTGATATTTTTCATATTTACCTGTCTTTTTGCAAGAAAAAACCCGGCGAACCGGGTTTAATTCAATCCTATAACATCCCAAAAACATGGAGGCGGGTCAACCGGTTCTATACAAATTTCAACTGCTTTCTTCAATTTTTCAAAAACAAGATCAAAATCAGATTCCTTATCAACGTGAACGTCAAACAAGCGCTGCCCTTTGTTAACCTTATCCCCAATTTTTACCCATACCATAATACCTACAGCCAGATCGATCTGATCATCCTTTTTCGCTCTTCCAGCGCCAATCATGACAGAGCTTTCGCCAACTTCCTTGGCATCAACAGTCTTGATATAGCCATCTTTGTCGGCAAAAATGGGATAAAAATACTTGCTTTTAGGCAATTTGTCAGTATCATCCACAAATGAGACATCACCACCCTGAACCGCGATCATTTCTCTAATCTTCGCCCAGGCACTGCCATCATCAATGGTTTTTTGTGCCATTTTTCGGGCTTCATCAAGGTTCCCAGCCTCGTGTCCTAATAAAAGCATATAAGCCGCCAGATCGATGCAATGGGTATGAAGATCCTCAGTACCTTTGCCCTGAAGCATGGAAATTGCCTCTTTGAGTTCAAGAGCATTACCGACAGCATTACCAAGTGGTTGATCCATTTGCGAAAGCATCGCGATCACTTTCCTGCCGCTAAGTTCCCCAATGGCAACCATTACTTCAGCAAGTTCACGTGCATCATCAAGGTTTTTCATAAAAGCGCCACGACCAACCTTGACATCCAATGCGATTGAATCAGCACCAGAAGCGATTTTTTTGCTCATTACCGAAGATGCAATCAGTGGTATTGATTGAACTGTGCCAGTGACATCTCTTAATGCATAGAGTTTACCGTCAGCTGGTGCCAGATCAGCGCTTTGTCCAGTTAAGACAATTTTATGATCACGAAGCTGTTTTATAAATTCTTCTGTAGATAGGTTTGTTTTTATTCCTGGAATAGACTCAAGCTTATCAATTGTACCACCACTAAAACCCAGACCTCTGCCAGACATTTTCCCAACCGGCAAGCCACAAGCTGCAACAATTGGAGCAACAATAAATGTGGTTTTATCGCCTACACCACCAGTGGAATGCTTATCAACGACACGCCCACCAAACTCCGAGAGATCCAATTGATCTCCAGAGGCTGCCATTGCGAGAGTCATTGCGGTAATCTCTTCATGACTCATCCCATTTAGCAGAATTGCCATCGCAAAGGCTGCCATCTGATAGTCAGGAACATTTCCATTAGTGAAATTATCCACCATGAAGCGAATTTCTTCAGGGCTAAGCTCCTCTTTGTCTCGTTTCCGGACGATAATATCAACAGCTCTCACAATAAACCTCTACCTATTCAGCTGGGTAAATGTAAACCTTTCGGTAAGGCTCTTCACCGATCGATTCAGTATATACATCGTCCCTTTTTCTTAGCTCGATATGAATAATTCGCCTTTCATTAGCCGGCATCGATTCGAGCGTTTGTTTACGACCAGTCGCGACAACCTGATCAGCCATTCTCCGCGCTAATTTTCGCAGTTCATTTTGCCGTCTTTTACGGTAATTTTGGATATCGACCTGAATCGGCACCCAGCGATTAAATTGGTGTGAAATAATCAGGCTAACCATGTATTGAATTGCGTTTAATGTTTCTGAGCGACGTCCGATCAAATAACTCAGATCATCACCCTGGATATCGATATTGTAAAACTTACGTTGGTCATCTTCTGAGATTCTTTGTTCGATAGAAAGATCTGCCTGAGTACCCATTAAATCTAAAATCTTCCTGACAGCGCAGAGAATTGCAGTTTCTTCATCCATCTCTTCAGAGATGTTGCTCTCACCATCGATCTCATAATCAAAGTTATCAATTTCTTTATCAAGAACGGACTGCGGCTCTTCATTGATGTCAAGTGATGGCTCATCTTCTTGAATGTTCATAACACTTTGTTTGACGAACAACTTAATTCTTGCCTGCCTTGCAGCGAAGCGAAAGAGATTTCGTTTCCCTTCGTCCAGGATTTCTACATCGACTTCATAACGATCTAATCCTAATTCTTCAAGCCCCTTATCAATGGCTTCTTCAACCGTCGGCGCAATGACTTCGAGGGTTAATCGTTGTTCCATGAGTTAACCTACCTCTTTTTTCTATCTTTTCCTCTTTGGCCGTTGACGTTTTACAGCTGCCCTTGCTGAAGGTTTGATGGGCTTTTCCGGAGTATCTCCAACCTCGTCATCGTCGTCCTCAATCCATTCAGGCTCAATAATTACATTCTTCTGAGGTTCTTTTTTGGGTTCAATCCATGGGAATATCTTTGACCAATCTGCGCGACCCATGGCAGCATATTGAGCAACAGTAGTCAGGTTGCTGGTAAGGAAGTAAAGCGCCAAACCTGCTGAGAATTGGTAGGCCATCCAACCCATCATGAAAGGCATCATCATCATCATGCTATTGCTCATAGCAGCAGATTGATCATTAGCTTGTGTGGGTGGCTGCATAATTTTGGATTGAATCAGAGTAGTGATTGTAACGAGAATGGCAAGCACAGGAATACCGATACCGAGGATTCTTAGGCGTTCTGGCTGACCAAGATCCATCCACAAAAAGCGGTTTTGGATAGGAAGAATTTTGTTGACATCCAGAAATGGATAAATAATTCTTTCCAAATTTGCCAATTCAAGTGGCGTTGAAGCCATAACCTTCATAATAGCCTGATACAAACCGATTATGATCGGAAATTGGATCACCGTTGGTAAACAGGAACCAAAGGGATTGATGCCCTTTTCTTTGTATAACTTCATCTGAATTTCTGCCATCTTCTCGCGATTGTCTTTATACTTTTCCTGCATCTTCTTGAAGGATGGGTCATTCTGCAGGTCTTGCATCGCCTGAGTGGACTTCATCTGTTTGGCAGTCAGGGGATAAGTAAGCAGCTTAATCAAAATAGTGAAAAGAATAATGGCAAAACCAAAATTTTTCACCAACATGGTTATAAGCAACAATAAGTTAGTAAAAGGCTGAACAATAATTGTTTCCCACATAGTGATTTCTCCTATTTCGCAGGGGTATATGACCAGCCTGGTTGACCGGTTAGATTGAAAGTGTAAAGAATGCTATCCGCTTTGGTAGCTGCAACGAAGATTTGCTCTCCATCAATGATCGGAGCCGAATAGAGCTTTCCGGAAATCGTGGCAGTCCACTTGGCGGTGTGGTCCATACCGTAAAACTGCAAATTACCATCCTCACGCGCCACCAGGAATCCAAGGTCATCGACCTTCGCAAGCCCAGCTACAACGGAACCGCCTGCCTCGACAGTCCAAAGTTCTTCACCATTTTCAGGATTAAGAGCGACAATCGTTCCAGCGCGATCAACGAAGATCAATTCTTCACCCAGTAGGATTGGAGTTCCCCAAATTGTAGACAGCTCCCGATTTTCGCCAAATACCCAGTTAATTTCTCCTGTTTCCAGGTCAAAAGAGGTCAAGTCTTTTCCGAAACTACCGATGTAAACTGAACCTGTAGTGTCGTCATACAATGGGGCTGATACGACTGCGCCTTTGGTTTCCACTCGATAAAGCTCTTCACCAGTGTTGCGGTTCAACACGAGGATGTGATGATCCTGTGAGCTGACAATAACTTTATCTCCAATAATCAATGGTTCAGCGATGAAAGCGAAATCACCCTTGAAATCCCAAACCAATTCTCCATTGGAAGAATTTAACGCGTAAATATTACGGTCTGTACACGGTACAATCACTAAGTCATTATCTAAAGCTGCTTTTGCCTGGTACCAGCCTTTTGCGCCATAAAAAGTCCAGGTTATCTGGTTTAAATTACCATCACCTACTTTATGGAATTGGTTTGCGAGATCACCAAAATAAACGGCTCCATCACTAACAGCAGGAGGAGCATACATCACCAACGAGGGTTTTGGTTTTTCAGGATAACTTGAAACTAATACGCCAGTGGTTCGATCAATTTGAAAAACACGGCTTAGGTACGCAATGTAAACATGGTCGTCCGAGACAGTTAATCCTGGGGTGCTCTCTGCTCTGACACCAGCCGCACAGCCGGATAGTACCAAGGCAGCAATTGTCAGGAGAACCAGGGTCAAAATAATTTTCTTTTTCATAAATCTCCAGTCAAGGTACAGGGTCTATACCACCTTCATTGAAGGGGTTACATCTTACAATTCGTTTTATCGCCATCCAGCCACCTATAATTGCTCCGTATTTATATATTGCCTGGTATCCATAATGAGAGCATGTCGGATAAAAGCGACAGGTATTAGGCGGAAGTGTTTTCGAGAAAGTCATTTGATAGCCTTTGATCAAATAAAGCAAAAGTCTTCGGGGAAAACTTGCAAAAGTTTTAGGCAGCGCACTCAAGGGTGGATCTGTATACTTACTCGTACAACTTGTCTCAAAATCACTCATTTGAATTAAGCAATCCAGCTCTTTGAAATAGCTGGATAATTGATTTATCCAAAGTATCAGGGTCAACATCCAACAACTCAGGACGAGCTATCAGAACAAAGTTGTAATCTTTAGCAATCCTGTGTGCGAGCATTTTCACTCTGGATCTCATTCTGCGCTTACAGCGGTTTCTTTTTACGGCTCCGCCGACTTTTCTACTGGCGATTACGGCATAACAAGGCTTATTTTCCGTATTTTTTCTGGTAACCAATACTGAAAATCGGTTAGAAAATGACTGTCCCTCCTTGCGGATTGCAGCAATTTCTACAGAGTCTCGTAAAACAGCAAGCTTGCCTGATGATGCCATAGCCGCTGTACTGTCACCGATTCCTACCAGTTAACTCGCTTTACATGGTTGTTTGCGCGTTTGGCAAGTTCATGGCGTCCACGTCGTCTGCGGCGTTTCAAAACCTCCTGACCATCGGCAGTTGCCATTCTCGCTCTGAAACCATGAACGCGAACACGTCGTCTCACTTTAGGTTGATAAGTCCGTTTTGTCATTCTTTAAATTCCTTTCAGTATATCCAGGTTTAGAACTGAGGCACAGTTAAACCAGGACTATTTTTCAAATCCATAACTCTACAATTTTACCTTGTTTACCCTATCGGTCAAGATGACAGATGACCGCATTAGTTTGCGCATTAATTTTGTTTTCAGTCAGCGAGAATGTCACCCCATGAGTAACCAGCGATTATGACACCCAGAAAGAAAGTAGAGATTATGTTAATATTCCAAGTAAGTTTCCTTTGGAATCGACTGAAGTAATCTTAGTCTCATGGATTTCATTCGTTAGGTCTTCAGAAGTTTGGCATGATATTCGTAAAAAATTCTCGGTAAAACCAACCCATGTTTCCCCAGTCTTTGTTTTTCTTTTACTTTCATAGAGCACGCGAGTAGTTTTACCGATCATATCTTGCTTACTTCTATGTGATTGTTCTCTGAAGTGATCAATCAACATTTTAGTTCGATGCCTTATCTCGGATGCCTGAACTAACGATTGTAAGAGTTCCGCGTCAGTTCCAGGCATCGGAGAGAAAGAAAATACATGACCTCCATCAAAATTGCAATTTTTAATAAATTCAAAAGATTCTTTAAATAGTTCAGAGGTCTCAGTTGGAAAACCGCTAATTACGTCCGTTGTGATACTGGTTTGAGGTGCGGTCTCGTGGATTAATCTAAGAATTTCAAAGTATTGCTCCGCATTGATCGGCCTGCGCATTGCTCGCAGTACTGGGTTTGCTCCACTCTGCAAAGGTATATGCATGTGTGGGCAGATACGATCTTCATTCAATAATTCTATCAAAGCGGTATTAATATCCCACGGTTCTATGGAAGAGAAACGAATTCTGGGTATCCTGCTTTGATCAAGGATTTCATGTATTAATTCAGCAAACGATATCCTTGGTTGAAAATCTTTTCCCCATGACCCCAGTTGAACTCCAGTTAGAACAATCTCTTTGACGCCCATAGCTTCGAGTTGTTGAATCCTCCGAACAACTTCTGATATTGGTTCGCTTTTTGAATCTCCCCTGGCGATGGTTGTTAAACAGAAACTGCATTTATTCATGCAACCATCCTGAACCTTAACAAAACCGCGGGTCCGTGTTCTTTTCCCGAGAATCGGTTTTTTGGATAAAGTAACAGATTGTGCTGTATCATTCCCGAATAAAAAATGAGGTATTGTTTCTTTATCTTTGTTTGGGAATGCAAGATCGCTTAAATTTTTAGCTTCCTGAAAATCAATATTGACCCAACAACCAGTGCTGATTATTTCTGCATTACTCAAATTACGGTAGTGGCGGATTATTTTTCTGGAATCAGCACATGCTTTTTTGGTAACACAACAGGTATTGATGATTATCTTGTCCGCATTTTCAGCTTTTGAAACAATCTGAGCCCCTTTAAGGGTAAAGTCGATTGCCAACATATCTATTTCCGCCTGATTTAAGCGGCAACCAACCATATCCAGAAATATTTTCATCAGGGTTTCAGAATAATCAAATTTTTAAAGACTACCGTAGCGTTCTTTTCTTCAAAGGTTTCTACTAAAAAGCCATTTGGACCATTGCGAAAGCTCGTGTCCTGAGTGCTGACAATGGTTTCGCCATTCACTATCAGGCGCAGGTCATCATCGACACAGCTTGCAGTGATATTGTTGATGCCATCGTCCAGTAAAATGCCTTCGACACGGATATATTGATTGCTGCCAAGAAGCTCAATATCTCCATTAAGCAGGCGCACTATTCCAGCATATCCATCCGAGCTGATCACGAAGGCATAAAAATTGAATTTATCCTGGTATCGGCAAACAAGTCCAAACTGGGCATCTCTGGCGCCTGTGATTTTTTGAACTTCAACGTCATTGATCGAGTCTGAAAAACTCATACCAGTCGTTGAAATAGTTCTCGAATTGGCTGTTTTAATGGAAATCATGTAACCATCGGTAGAATAGCCTTTTAGCTCATAAGCATTATTGATTACTTCCCAACCAGTTGTTTCATCTGAAAAATCGTCCTGATAGAGAATACTGCCAGATTGCTTCCAGGGTAGAACGTCCTGACTTATCTTCCCTTTATTGAAAGATGAACAGGCGCTCAAGGAGAGTGCAAGGAATAAAAGGAATAAGTATCTTATATCTCGCATATTACTATTGTAAAGAAAAACTCCCCGCTATGCCGTGTGCGAAATGGTTTTGAACCTGCTTGAGCAGGGTTGGTTCTACCTCCAGGGTCAATCTTGACTCGAGTCTATCACATCCCCTGGTGTGAGATTAAACCATTTTTGTGGGTGTTGGTACAAAACTAAGTTAACGCATCACCAACACAGCAGGGTACTTAATGTATACCATAAAATCTTAGAATATACTTATACATTATTCAGGAATTAATGCATTTGGAGTGATTTTATGCCCAAAAGACTATTTATCGCAATTAAACCAAGCCAGATAACCATGACCTCTATAAACGCTTTTCAAGCTAATTTGCGAGAAAAATTGCATTATCGAGGCATCAGGTGGGTAAGACCTGAATTAATGCATCTGACATTATTGTTCATGGGTGATGTGGACGAATCCCTTATCCCAAAAATAAGTGCCTCGCTTAAAACTGTTTCTACTGAATCTAAAGCCTATGATTTGCTATTTAATGGAACGGGCTTTTTTGGCCATCCAGAAGAGCTTAGAACCATATGGATAGGTAGTCACGACTCAGGAGAGACGGAAAAGTTGTTTTCTTCTATTTATGGAAGTCTAAAAAGATTTATCCAAATTGACAAAAGGCGTTTAACTCCTCACTTGACCTTAGCCAGAATTTCGGATTATGTACCGAAGGAAGATAGAAGGTTTATTTCTGAAACAATCAATCATCATAAGGAAACATCATTTGGTTCCTCGAACATCAATAAACTTGAACTGATTGAAAGCACTCTTACACCTGCAGGTCCTATATATAGAACGCTGGAACAATTTTTCTTAAGGTAAAATATTCGAAAAGAGGTGAATACTGGAACCGATAAGCTTAGGACGTGATATCGTCAATATTTTAGAAGAAAATTTCGCAGAAAACATTTTATTGTTAGACCTTAAAGGCATTTCAGATTTCACTGACTGTTTTGTGATTGCAACAGCAGGCAGTGAACGATTGTTAGATAGCCTTGCTACAGTTGTTAGAGAAAAAATCAAATCATTGCATACCTACAATGCAATCACCGAAGGGAGTGGACAAACAGGCTGGAAAATCTTAGATTACCACTACGTGGTTGTTCACCTACTATCCGAAGAATTAAGAGAATACTACGATCTGGAAAACCTCTGGCATGCCGCCAAGGTTGTTTTAAGCGTTCAGTAATAAAACAGCCCCTTACGGGGCTGCCTTATTTACAAAATGTCTTTTAGTATTTCTGCAGCATGAACGTCAGGTTTGACTTTTTTATAAACCTGAAAAACCTTTCCATCTTCATCGATCACGTAAGTAACCCGATTCATGCCGTAATATTCTCTACCCATAAACTTCTTCAGACCCCAGACGCCGTAAGCCTGAGCTACGGTTGTCTCAGTATCTGAAAGCAATGTGAAAGGTAAAGAATACTTATTCACAAATTTTGCATGTGACTTTTCACTGTCCTTGCTGACGCCTAAAATGGTAATGTCGTTTTTTCGATAATCAGCGAAGCTATCTCTAAAACCACATGCTTCTTTTGTGCATCCTGGTGTGTCATCTTTTGGATAAAAGTATAGAACCACTTTTTTGCCGAGATATTCAGACAACTTATGGATTTTTCCGTCCTGGTCACTTAATTCAAAATCTGGTGCAATATCGCCAATATTTAACATACAACCTCCTAAATCATTGGAAAGATTAAAATATAAATAATTGTAAAGTAATGTAGAAGTGCCGTCATCCTTATAATGTTCCAGTTTGGTCTCATACCCAGTGATATCCTGTACAATAAAAATATCTCAAACAGAGCTATAACAGATGATATCAAAACGGGCCAAAAGACAGGAAATGTTTTTGTAAGGATCAGGTAATAGAACAATGGCAAATAGGTCAAAAGAATTGATAGATTATGAAGTTTAAATGCATTTTCCCAACCCAATTGTTCGATCATGCCAGTTTCCGAGATACTGGATTCTTTTTCAAAACCTGTAACCTTATAGGCAATAGATGTCGCTGTATAACAGAAGAATAAGGGGACTGCCATAAGAAAATCCTGTGAACCAGGATTTTCATGCTGTAAGCCCACTCCAAACAGAAAATACAAAGGGGAAACAATTAATGCCTCAAGAATGATATCGTATTTTCTCGCAAATACTTTCCCGACAATCGTAACAGGAAGGAAAAAGAGAGTGAAAATCAAAACAATATAAATTAAATTGACGCCTATCAAGATCTTTTGTTGCAGGAGCAAATATAAGATCAAGAAAAGCGTCATAAATAGAAATATTGTTGTAATCATTAGTGAGGTTTTATTGTCTTGTCTGGATAGATTGATTTTCGTGTATGGATTGATTTTATTGCTTGTCAGGTAATCCAATAACGCCTTCAAAACGAAAGCCAGGAAGAAGATGCAGATCCCGAGGATCAAATTAGGTCGGATAAAATTTCCAGAACGAAAACCAGCTAAGAGCGACCCAGCCAAAAAACTAAGATGCGTCGCGTAAACGAAATGCACGTCTTTCTTTAGGAACCTTGATAGCTTCTTGATCACAAATTGAGTTTAGCATAAATCCAGTAAAGCCAAGTAAACAGGTATAATTTTCATGATGAAACACACAAAACGAAAATCGCTTCTCATTATTCCTTTGCTGATGCTGGTACTCCTGATCAGTTCAGTGAAGAAATCTTCTGGAAAATCAGCAAATCTGGATATTTACGTTGCGAATGATCAAAGCCAGTGCACCGGTAAAGAACAATGTTTCTATAATGACGAGCCAGACACCGTTGAAGCGATCGCCTTGAACAAAGCAATTCGTTTTGCCAAAGAGAATAATCTGCTTGGCGCGAATATTCGCATCTTATCCCCCTATATGATCAAAACCCATCAGGTAGTTATCGATTTCCCAATCAATCTGATTGGTGAGGATGGCGGTTGGCTGAATACTTCCAGTAACATTTGTGACCAACCTATGCTCGTGATCAAGTCTCAGGTTACTTTAAAAAATATATATTTGACTGATGGCGACTGCGCCAATCCTTCGAGAGATCTGCTCCATATCAACAGTACTTCCAATGTTCTTATTGAACATTCCACCCTGGTGAATGGAGCCATTGCAATATTGCATCAAAACAATACTGGCAATTTAACCATAAGAACTAGTGAAATTAAGAATAATTCAAGCGCATTGATTAGCGAGAACACAGAAGTTACCTCAAAACTGGTAATGGAAGCCAACAACATTATCGGCAATGGTTCCCCTGTTCAGGTTCGCTGTACAAATAACAGCCAGGTTGACCACAACTTTTGGGGAGAAGGCGTTTTGCCCACTCAGTCAGCGCACAATTGCGGTGCGGACAATAAGAAAGTGCTTGGCGCAAAAATTCTTACCGAGCATGTAGGCGTAGCAGCCCAATTGCTTGAACTATCCTCTTCATACCCGACCAATGATTTCTATGGCTTATCAGCCAAGAGCACAGGAAGCAGCCGTTTGTATGTCGTAAATCATTCTGATCAAGCTCCTTTCCCTGGGAGTAACACACGTTCGTTAAATACATGCGGAAACTACTTTGACATCTTCTTACCAGATGGAGAAAACCCTTCATCAATAACCTTACGATTTAAATACAATCTGAACCAGGATTGTGAACAGTCATTGCAATCTTTATCGTTGTGCGGCTCGGGCAGTGCCACCCGTTTTCCGCTGATGTGGTTTGATCCCAAAACCTCGGTAACAGACAACTGGGACAATGTTGGGGAAACCCCGAAAACTGAAGCAGGCGATATTTTCAGTGGGCAGGAAGTCCGTTGCGATGTCCAGAACAAAAGCATTGAAGCCATCATTGACAATGACGGAAGACCAGATCTTCTAAACGATTTACATTACACACCTTTTGTAGTTGGATTTGAAATCACTACCGTGATGACATTTCGCCCTTCCGAGAATGTGGCAGGAACTGTCAACCTGGATTGGGGGACTAATTCAGAAGCTAATACAAAGGGATTTCAAATACTACGATCAAAGAATGAGAACGGAGAATACACCAAGATTCGTGAACTTATTCCAATAAAAGGGTCTTCCACGAGCGGTGATTCGTACAAAATCACTGATGAAACTGTTTCAACTTCAACAACTTACTTCTATCTGCTTGAAGTGATTGACATTGATGGCAGCGTTCAGCAAGTAATTGGTCCTGTAAAGATCACTACTCAAGCAGATAGTAACACAACAAAAATCCCAACATCAACAATGACTCCAACGGGAACAATATTCCCCACCAGCACTCGCATACCTACGCGCACAGCAACCCCATTTTTAACAGCTACAAGTTCTTTTTCCACGCCAAGACCAACTTATGTCACACAAACTAACTCACCAAGCCCAGTTGTTTCCAACACGCCTGTGCCAACTGAAATAGTGTTTGTGAAACCAACTTCTTTTCAATCAACAAAAACCACCCGGCCAACTATTGAATCAGGAATAATGTTAAACAAACATGCTAATATTCAAAACAAAAGCGGTCTGATTTGGTTATCACTTACTACCATAATTGTTGCTCTGATCCTGTGTGTTTACTTTTTTCTGACGAAGAAAAGACGCTAATTTTTGACTTTTGTTTTCAATTATGCTATTCTTTGCCGCAATTCAGATGAGGAGTTGATAGATGCAAAAAGAGCGTGTTTCTGAAAATGTCTATTGGTTTCAAAGTGATGTTTATGCTCAGGTTACCGCTGGCGCAATTATTGGTCCACAATGGGCTGTCCTAATCGATACCCTCATGCCTGAAGAAACTCCAGAAATAAAGAATTTTATCGAAAATGAGCTGCTTGTCCCAGTTCGCTACATAGTTAACACTCATCATCATGCTGACCATAGCTGGGGAAATTGTCTTTTCCCGAATGCAACGGTCATAGGACACGAAATTTGTCGTGAACTAATGCTTGAACGCAGCCAATCTGCTCTTGCAGAGGCCGTAAAAGATGATCCGCTTTTTAGAAACCTTTGCATTCAAGAACCTTCGATCACAATTAACAAGGGTTCGCTTTATATAAAAATTGGAAAGAAACAGATCAAAATATTCTCAACTCCTGGACATTCTGATGACAGCATCTCTGTCTTACTCGAAGATGATCGTATTCTCTTCAGTGGAGATGCATTTATGCCCATCCCCTATTTCGTGGGTGGAGATATTGATGTATTGACTCAAACGATTTTCGATATCGGAATAATGGGGCTTGAAAACATTATTCAAGGGCACGGTGACATTGTTTTAAGGGGCGAAATTGAAAATGTTACTGAGAGTCATCTTGATTACCTCAAGAGTATTCGTAAGATTGTAAAAACAGCCTTTCGTCGAAAAAACCCTATCGAATTCCTGGTCTCACAATCCGTTGAAGATAGCGGAAAACATCGTATTAGTATGGGAGGGTTAGCCCAGGATCTTCATGTGCGTAACCTGCAGTGGCTGTATTTGTATGAACTAAAAAAGGAACGCTCCGAATCAAAAGATTGATCCAATCATAACCATCAAAGCTGTAACTACCAACATTATTAATGGTTCCTTGTAAAGGTGCCATTTTTTATTTTTCTCATAAAGATTAATCCAGGAAGTCAATGAATACAGCACCCCTGTGAGGATTAATCCGTACTGTAAGGGATTGATGAACAAATAGTGCAAACCTACGGAAAGTTCTGAAATTAGCAGGGAAATAATAAATGTTTGCAACATCTTATAATCTTCACGTTGCCAGATTGTAAGCTTTCGAAAAGTTACGAAGAAAGCTGCAGCAAAAATCAGGAGCATCTGTAAGAACATTCTCATATTGCTATTTTTCAGTGCGGTTGTAAATATAAGAAACATGCCGTAGGAAAAACTAATAACAATCAAATTGAATTGAATTAAACCAACATCTTTCTGATCAAGTAAGACATATTCTGCTCTCAGCAAGAGAAATAAAATCAAGTATCCTAAAAAAAAGACAATCCACCAGATCAAACTACGGGCTGATTGACTCAAAACAATACCCAAAATTAAGCTGGCGATAAAAGGCAAGGTTATATGTGGAAAAAGTTTTACTATATTGGCAGTTTCACGCTTCCATCTGGAATGCGTAACAAATACCCAAACAGCACCTACTGCTGTCAATAGCGCAAGTATCAAAGGAATGAGACTGAAAAAATTAATTCGGAAAGTAAATAATAGTATCGGGAATTTTTCAGGCGTTAATTCGACGGGTATCAGATAGATAATACTAAAACCCAATGCCAAAAAAGCCAGCAAGATGCTAAAGCGGTTTAGATAGAGTTTACCCTCCATGTATTTTTCCATGACAAGATTTTATCATCTAAGCATGTTGGCAGGTGGATAATGAGTAATGAATCGATAAATGATCATTAAAACTTATTGAATTGTCCTAAATAGATCAAACTGCGATCAGAAAGATTTTAAAAGGATATATTTACCCACACCGTCCACTTAATATTTTCATTTTAAAAGTTTCTTTTATCCCTCTTTGAATAACTTTCAATCCGAATTTTATTCAAATCTTTATACCAATATGATCATCTATATAATTCTTTTCCCAGTGTAAATTGAATTGGAGGTGAACATTCTGACTTTTACCGCTCAAATGAAATCTATATACATTGTCAAAAACGATCCAAGCAGGTTTAGCGGTTGGATGGTATAATTTTAAGGTTATGAAATATGTTTTACCTTCAAAAAATCAACCAAAGATAATACAATCCTTTAAGCGTTCGCTTGACACGCTCTCGGGAAATATACACTTATTAATTCTCCCTTTATTACTGGATTTGCTCTTCCTTTTTGGGAAGAGAATCCTTGTGTCAGATATTATCGCAAGTTGGATTGACGCAGTTATCCTTCCCCCATCGACCTCTCCTGAGGTACTGGAATCATGGTCTACGCTTAGTCAACAAATCCTCAAAATTATCGCTGGTTTTTCATTGACCGGATTCTTGCGCAGCTTTCCAATCGGGGTTCCTTCTTTGCTCGCTTTCAGGCCAATGGTAAGCAATCCATCTGGTGCTTTTGCCTCTTTGCAAGCGCAAAGCAGTCTTGAAATTTTTCTTTGGCAAACCTTTTTCTCATTGATTGGATTTGTACTTAGTGCTTTCTATCTTCTTCAGATTGGTATTGCCACCCAGGGAAAGCCTTTCAAAGAGATCTTTACAAACCTTATAAATAAGCTTTCCAACTTATTTACAATCCCGGTATTTTCAATTATCTCATTTTTGATCATTTTCATACCAGCACTTTTCATCATTGGAATAATATCCAACTTTGTACCGTTTTTTGGCAGTGTTGGCTACTTTTTATTAACCCTGTTCTTTATTAGTCGAATTACACCAATTATATTTTCCGCCCATGATATCATCCTCTATGAAAATCCAATCGTGGTTGCAATAAGGGAAAGTATAAAAACCGTTCGACCGACAAATGGAAAGACATCTATCTTTATTTTGATAGCATTTCTCGTCAGCATTGGAACAAATCGTCTCTGGCAGATTCCAGCCGATAATTCCTGGATGCTGCTGGTTTCTATATTTGGTCACGCGATCGTGACAACATTGATTTATATAGCCAGTTTTCAATTTTATATTGACGCACGTCAATGCGTCCTTGAATCTACAATTTCATCAACTGAGCATGCTCAGTTGATGAATTAAGCGGAGTGAATCTTGAAGAACAATAATACAGCCAACTACAACGCAGAAGCAATTCAAGTTCTTGAAGGACTTGAAGCTGTTCGTAGGCGACCTGGAATGTACGTCGGTGGTACGGACAGTAAAGCACTGCACCACTTGATCTACGAAGTAGTCGACAACTCAATTGACGAAGCCCTTGCTGGTAGTGCGAGCGAAATTCAAATCATCATCAATCCTGATGAGAGTGTTACTGTTAAAGATGATGGTCGAGGTATTCCAGTCGGGATACATCCTGAAAAGAAAATATCGGCATTGCAGGTTGTTATGACTGTACTGCACGCTGGTGGTAAATTCGGTGGCGGCAGCTACAAAGTTTCCGGTGGTTTGCATGGGGTCGGCGTTTCTGCAGTGAATGCTCTTTCAGAATGGTGCGAAGTTACCGTCAAAAGAGAAAATAAAATCTATTTCCAAAGATACGAAAAGGGTATACCGCAGGATGAGGTAAAAGTTGTTGGCACCTATAAAGGTGACCAAACAGGTACTTCAACCACTTTTCGATACGATCGAAGCATATTCCTTGATGATGCCACTTTTCGTTTTGAAACTCTGGCTCAGCGCTTTAGAGAAATGGCTTTTGTTACCCGCGGTATTACAATAAAGTTGGTAGACAATCGCTCTGGGAAAGATATGACTTTCCACTTTGAAGGTGGTATTGCCTCTTTTGCCCGTTACGTCAACCGAAATCGTGAAGTCTTGCATCCAATGATTTATGGCGAGAAAGAAATATCAGGTGTTAACATTGAGTTTGCCGTTCAGTACACCGATACGTATTCTGAATCAATTTATAGTTTTGCCAACACGATTAACACCGGCGATGGTGGTACGCACCTGACTGGTTTGCGAGCAGCGATTACCCGTAGCATTAACGATTATGGTCGAAAATCCGGTCTCCTCAAAGAATCTGACGCCAACTTTACAGGCGAAGACACCCGAGAAGGCTTAACAGGAATTATCAGCATTAAGCATCCAGATCCACAATTTGAGAGTCAGACCAAGGTCAAACTAATGAATGCGGATGTCCAAACCTACACGCAGCAAGTCGTTGGTGACGCAATTTCAACTTTTCTTGACGAAAATCCATCCGCTGGTAAGGCAATTATTCAAAAATGTCTTACTTCAGCCAGAGCGCGGGACGCAGCCAAGAAGGCGCGCGACCTTGTAATCCGTAAATCAGCTCTCGAATCGATGACTTTGCCTGGCAAACTGGCAGATTGTTCCGAACGTGATCCTGCCAAAACCGAATTGTATATCGTTGAAGGTGAGTCCGCTGGCGGTTCTGCAAAACAAGGCCGTGATCGTCATTTTCAGGCGATTTTGCCCTTGCGTGGAAAGATATTAAATACCGAGCGAGCCCGATTGGATAAAATTTTAGGAAATCGTGAAGTGCGCGCGCTGGTCTCAGCTTTGGGAACTGGTATTGGCGATTCATTTGACCTAAAGGGCCTGCGTTATGGCAAGGTCATCATCATGACAGACGCTGACGTCGATGGCGCACATATTCGCACACTGCTTCTGACCTTCTTTTTCCGTTACATGCAGCCCTTGGTTGACGCGGGACATCTTTATATCGCCCAGCCACCACTCTATCGAATTAGCTACCGAAATCAGATTTCCTATGCTTACAGTGATCTCGAGATGGAACGAATGGTTGAAAAAGTTGGCGGTAAAAGTAAAGTCAATATTTCACGATACAAAGGTCTTGGTGAAATGAATCCTGAGCAACTTTGGGAAACAACCATGAATCCTGAAAACCGAACCCTCTTACAGGTCGAAGTTGAAGATGCAGTAGAAGCTGACCAGACCTTTGATATGTTGATGGGTGCTCTGGTTCCACCTCGGCGACGTTTCATCCAAACCCATGCTAAAGAGGTGCGCAATCTGGATGTGTAAAATTAGAATCGCCTGAGAAATCGGGCGATTTTATTATTATGATACGCAAAATTCTTCATCTTGACCTTGACGCTTTTTTTTGTTCGGTAGAAGAACTACTTGACCCAAGTTTAAAAGGCAAAGTTTTTGCTGTCGGTGGCAGACCTGACGGACGTGGTGTGGTTACATCTTGTTCTTATGCAGCCAGACTTCTCGGTGTTTGCTCCGCGATGCCAAGCCGACGGGCAATAGAGATCTGTCCGGATCTTATTTTTGTTCGAAGTGATCATCATAAATATAGTGAATACTCACAAAAAGTTATGGACATATTGCGAGACACATCACCCATCGTTGAACAGGTCTCAGTTGATGAGGCATTTTTAGATGTAAGTGACATGCCTCAGCCAATAGCATCAATCGCTATGGATTTGCAAAAAAGAGTATTGAATGAAACATGTTTACCCTGTTCAATTGGCTGCGCCACCAGCAAACTTGTTGCAAAATTAGCCAATGATTTTGGCAAGAAACAAATCAAAACAGGACGGTCACCTCAAAAGATCACCATTGTTGAAGCTGGGGATGAGGCTGACTTCCTTGCACCGCTTGATATTCAGGCTCTGTGGGGCGTTGGCCCAAAAACAGCACATACTTTGCGGTCCAAAGGAATAATCACGATTGGAGCACTCGCCCAGCTGAATGATCTTGAAATCAAGCAGATTTTTGGCAATCATGGCGAATCAATGCGGCGTCGGGCACAAGGAATCGATTCTTCCCCAGTTCAGGCTGAAGATGGTGATCCAAAATCTATTAGCAATGAGATCACCTTTCTTGAGGATCAGGATGATTTTGACAATCTTCTTAGGATCCTGCGTCAACTTTCAGACAAAGTCGGATCTCGCCTTAGAAAAGCGGAATTAGCAGGTTGGGTTGTTCAGATCAAGATTCGATATTCGGATTTTACAACCTTAACCAGACAGATCAGCATGAAAGAATGCTCTAATCTTGATCAGGATATCTATAATGCAGCTCAGGAATTATTGATTAATAACCTGATACGCAATCGTCCTGTTCGATTGCTTGGTGTTGGTGTATCAAAACTCGAAAGTCCCCATAAACAGCTATCCCTTTGGGATGACAGAGGCAATAAGAAACAAGATTTGACCAAAGCAGTTGATAAGCTTCGCGAAAGATACGGCAAAGATATTATCAAAAGAGCTGATAGTTTGAAAAAGTAAATGTACATAAAAGTTTGGTATAATCCCGCTGTTGCCAACGTAGCTCAGTCGGTAGAGCAGACGCTTCGTAAGCGCCCGGTCGGGGGTTCGATTCCCTTCGTTGGCTTTTTTTGTTTAATCTGTCTAACCGTTGATTGTGGTTATTCCCTGCCAGCCTTAAAGTTATAGATCGGCTTGATGTGCTTTTCGATCGTGACCGCATCGTCAATCGCTTCGATGATTTCATCCGTCGGCTTATAAGCCATGGGAGCCTCGTCAAGTGTGTCACGATTGATCGTCGTGGAAAAAACATTTTTCATCGTCGCCTTGAAGTCCTGCAAATTTAGCATACGGAAGGCTTCTCTCCTGCCATACAGGCGTCCCGCGCCGTGGGGTGAGGAATAGTTCCAATCGGCATTGCCCTTGCCAACACAGATTAGAGAACCATCTCGCATGTTCAGCGGGATCACCAGCCGTTCGCCTTTCCTGGCTGATACGGCACCCTTGCGGATGATATGATCCTTATCATTGATGTAATTATGGATCGTCTGGAAGTGTGACGCGCCGATACCAAATCTCCTGGTGATGTATTTCGCCATTGTCAGACGGTTCAAGCTGGCGTATTGCTGACAAAGCTGCATGTCATGCAGATATTTTTTTGCCAGCTCTTTTTCAAGATACTTCAAGTGTTTTGGCACATCCGCTTTACAGGTTTTTATTGCCAGCTTCTGGTAATGATCCGCAACCTGCTTGCCAATATTGCGACTGCCCGAATGGATCAGCAGATATACTTCCATTGTATCTTCGTCCTGATCCAACTCAATAAAATGATTGCCACCGCCCAAAGTTCCAACCTGAACATCAATAACGGAACTCTTCACGTCCTTTAAGCAATGCAGATCTCTCATAAAAGGTGCTTCTTCGATCGGTTTTCTCCAGGAATTGAATCCTGCTGGAATCTCATGCACCAGACGATCAAAAGCGCGCAAATCGATATCCTGCTTACCGAGACTTTCAATGTAAATACCGCAGCCAATGTCAACACCGACCAAATTCGGAACGACATAATCACCTAAATCAGCCGTAAAACCAATCGTGCAGCCAGCCCCCCAGTGATAATCAGGCATGATGCGAACCCGCGCGCCTTCGACAAACGGTTGATCCATTAATACCTGAATTTGATCAATGGCTTTCGAATCCCGATTCTTCGAGAAAACCATTGCAATTCCATACTTTCCTTTAACTTCAAACATAATGACCTCTCTCGTATTATAACGAAGACAGATATTTGGAATTTTTTTTCCAATTAATACAAAAGGCCTTGCTTTTTTTACACATTTTTATCTAATTTAAAAAAAATTACTTGAGAATCATACGGCTGTCTATCGCCATGACTCCCTGACCTTGTGGATATACGATCAGTGGATTAATTTCAATCTCATTAATCTCATGGTGTTCTATTGCCAATTGACTCAACTGAGCAATGACTTTATATAAAGCTTCAAAGTCGGCTACTGGTGCACCACGATAACCATTTAGTAGTTTACCCGCCATTGTTTCAGCAACCATCGATTCAATGTCCTTTTCTGACAACGGAGCGACTCTAAACTGGATGTCCTTAACCAGCTCAACCATCGTTCCGCCCATGCCGAACATGATCATTGGTCCAAAGGTCGCGTCCCGCATCATTCCGACGATCACTTCAACACCTTTTGGAGCCATTTTCTCGACCATTGCGCCAACAATTTCAGCATCAGGATCATTTTGCGAAATTCGTTGGATCATATTAGCATAAGCTACGCGCATCTCTTCGCTGTTTTTAATGTTAAGCTCGATTCCGCCAGCATCTGACTTGTGGATCAGTCCTTCAGCAACAATTTTTAGTACAACTGGATATCCAACTTCCTCAGCTATTTTGACAGCTTCATCAACGCTCTTTGCCAGATCACCTGGAACATTTTTAATTCCATACGCATCCAGAAGCATTCTTGATTCGTATTCACCAATTAATTTCCTCCCTCCTATCGCTTCATAGGCTTTGACAATTTTTGAAGAATCTGCGGCTTTACATGCGACAATTTGATATTCTTTAGATTCAAGCGTTTGTTTGTAATCCCACATTCCTTTCAAAACTGGTCCGGTTATATGTGGCAAGTTATAGACCGGAACTCCATTTAGGTTCAATAGGCTTTTGGATTCACCAGTACTGCGTTCACCCATCAGACAGGTCAAGAGAGTTTTCTTTGTTTCTTTACCTATATCAACCCATGCCTGGGAAACACCGAGTGTATCAACCAGCGCTTGTGGCACTAAAATCGGCAACAAGACATCAACACCATCGTCTACGTCCAGGTTTCTCAGACTCCAAAGGTAGTCTTCTGGGCTTACTGAACCAAGCATATCGACAGGATTGGAAACCTGCGCGCTGGGATTCAGCTTTTCCCGCAGTCGTGTCTGAATTTCGGGTGATATCTTCGCCAACTCAAAACCATTGAAATCAAGGCTATCCGCTGCCAGCGCAGCTGCCCCACCGGCATTGGTTGTCATCGCGACACGTTTACCTTTTGGTAGAGGTTGAGTTCCCAAAGCCCATGATAAGTGGAAGAGCATATCGATGGTATCTACCTCCAGTACGCCTGCCTGTTTCAACGCAGATCGATAGGCTGTGTAGGAACCAGCCAAAGAGCCGGTATGCGAACTTACCGCTCTTGCGCCAGCATCGTTCTTACCAGCTTTGAGAAAAACGATTGGTTTTTTACGAGTAATCTTCCGTGCCACCTCCATAAAACGCTGACCATCGACAATGCCTTCAATGTACATGGCAATGACCTTCACATTATCATCTTCAGCAAAATATTCAAGCATATCGGTTTCGTTAACGTCCATTTCATTGCCAAGGCTGGCAAAGTGTGAAAAACCAATTTCCGAATTGATAATCAGGTCAATAACCCCGCCGCAAATTGCGCCAGATTGCGAAACAAAAGCGATTGGACCAGCAGGTGGCATCCATCCAATAAAGGTCGAGTTTAAGCCTGTGCGCACATCCATTGTTCCGACGCAGTTGGGACCAACCACCCGCATGCCATAGATGTCCGCGATCTCTTTGACTTCTTTTTCAACTTTGGCTCCATCCGGTCCAAGTTCCTTGAAACCTCCAGTGATGATTACAACAGCCTTGATTCCCCTTTCTCCAATCGCTTGCATTGTTTCCTTGATCATGGTGACTGGCAACACAACGACAGCCAGTTCAACTGGGTCTGGAACATCTGCAATACTTGCAAAAGCTTTTTTTCCCAGGATTTCATCAACATTGGGATTGACTGGATATACCTCACCTTGATAACCATTAATGATTAGGTTTCTGAGAGTCCCGTAGCTAAGCTTTTTAGGATTACTGGAAGCTCCAAGTACAGCTACGCCTTTAGCATTGAAAAATGGGCTGAGCGATGAGGGCATGTTTTTCTCCTGTTATTTACACATCTAAATTATACCAATCCTTCAAAGTTGGATACCGTTATAATTTAGCTTAACCATGGATAAAAATAACTTTATTCCCTCCAATGAACAATTGATGGTTGCCAATTTTAAGGATAAACCATCGTTGTTTCTGAGGGGAAATGCTTCCACAGGTAAAACCACTGCCGCATTGATGCGTCTTGAATCTATAACAGGCTTTCAGAGTTCTGGCATCGGTGAATCTATACTCGTTCTTATCCCACAACGTAGTCTTGGCAGTCCCTATCAGGAGTTTTTAACAAAACATCTGGGCGCAGCTTCCGATCAGGTAGCCATCCTGACCATGAGTTCCCTTGTCCGACGCATGATCGATCTTTTCTGGCCACTGCTTGCCGCATGTAATATCTTCAAACACCCATTTGAGAAACCAGCTTTCCTCACGCTTGAAACCAGCCAGTTCTACATGTCCCAAATCGTAGAACCGATGTTGGCGCAAGGCAAGTTCAGCACCGTCAGCTTGCCTCTCTACCGACTTTGCAGTCAATTGGTCGATAATCTCAATAAATCTGCACTGGTTGGTTTTTCGCACGAAGAGATAGGCGCGCGTCTGGCCTCTGCCTGGCTTGGTGATGCCAGCCGGCAGAATGTTTACAGTGATGTTCAGGAAGCGGTCACAAAATTCAGACAGCTTTGCCTTGAAAACAACCTGCTGGACTATTCTTTACAGGTTGAACTTTTTAAGAATTACTTGTGGAGCAATCAGAGCTTTCAGAAATATATCCAAAACCAATATCAGCATCTCATTTATGACAACTGCGAAGAAGACCCGCCCTATGTGCACGACATTCTGATCGATTGGTTGCCTTCTTTCAAAAGCAGTCTGGTCATACTTGATGAAAATTCTGGATTTAGGAGTTTTTTAGGAGCGGATCCGACCTCAGCTTTGAGATTGTCAAAATCGTCTGAAAAGATCGTTCGAACAGCACAAAGTTTTGTTAGTTCAAAACCCTTACAAGCGTTAGGAAGCTGTTTTTTGGATCTGCAAAATTGCGAAGTATCCAGCAATTTGATCAATGAGACTTTGGTTTTTCCCAAACAAAGAATCCGCTTTTTTCCAGACCTACTTGCAGTCTTAACCGAAGACATCGCCGACCTGGTGCACGAAAACGGGGTAAATCCAGGCGATATTGCCATTCTCTCACCCTTTGTCAGCGAAAGCATGCAATTTTCTCTCGATGATCTTTTCAGTCAGCATGGGCTCAAACTTCTAGTACAAAAGCCATCCATGCCAATGGCACAAAACGCTATTTTCAAAGCAACCGTTACCTTGACCAAATTAGCGCATCCAAGCTGGAGTTTAAGCATAGATTATCAAACTGTATTCGCCGCAATAAATATGGCTATTACAGGATTGGATCTGGTTCGCGCCCATTTAATTCTTGGTGGTTTCAAAGAAGAGGAACTAAAGATATTGAACCTACCAGAGCCTGGTAATGTTGGGGACCGTGTTCCCAGTCAACTGGTCGATAAGTATCTGCATCTCAAGGATTGGTTGGAAGCCATCGATCCTGATGAACCCCTGGATCGCTTTCTTTCCAGACTCTTCGGCGAAGTGCTCTCTCAACCAGATTACGGTTTTCACAATAATTATCAGGCTGGAACTGGCATTGCCATGTTGATGGAGTCTTATCGTAAATTTGCGCTATCGCTCAAAACCCGCAACAACATAAAACCTGGCGAGATCGGAAGACATTTTATTGATTCACTTGAAAACGGTCTCATCCCTTCCCTGTATCTGTCAAGCTGGGAACGACCGGCTTCTGATGAAATTCTCCTGGCACCAGTCACAAGTTTTTTGATGCGAAACGAACCGGTCGCTTATCAATTCTGGCTCAATATCGGCAGCAAGGGTTGGTATGAGCGCCTTGAACAACCTCTTACCCACCCGATCGTGTTGAGCCGAAACTGGAACACGGGCCGGCAGTGGACCTCTGATGACGAATTGGCGTACAACAGACAAAACCTGACCAGGATCATTAATGGCCTGATGGCAAGATGCAGCCGAAAAATTTACCTTTACACCTCCGACTACAATGAATCGGGCGTTGAAGAACGGGGACAGTTGCTGACCTTCTTCCAGAACATTTTGCGAAAGTCGAGGGCTTGATCTGATGGAAGAAAAGATCGTGCTGCGACCATCACAGGAAGATGTTCTTAAATACCGTCAGGGATTGATGGGCATTTCCGCTGTTCCTGGCAGCGGCAAGACCTTCACGCTCTCCAATCTGGCAGTGAAACTGATCTTAACCACTCCGCTGGAAGAGGATCAGGAAGTTCTGGTTGTGACCTTTTCCAATTCCGCCGCCGATAACTTTTCGACCAGGATTGGCGAGAAATTACGCGCCAGCGGGCTCCTGGAAGGCTTTGGGTATCGCGTGCGCACATTGCACGGCCTGGCAAACGATATCATTCGCGAAAGGCCCGAGTTGGTGGGGCTTTCAACTGATTTTGGCATCATTGATGAGGCTGAATTTATTGAGATACTGAAAGAGCTCGTCTCTCAGGCAAAAGAAGAGAACATTGACTTTTTGAGAGGTCTGATCTCGGAAGATTTCAGCGATAAGAAGCGGGAAGAATTCCTGCGCAGCCAAATGAACGACTTGCTTTTCAATCTCTCGAACCAATTTATCAAGACAGTCAAAGACCAGCGCATCGCGATCAACGAATTAGAGGATTGGTTGGCGAACGGTCATCATAACGAATTCCTCCCGATCTGCCTTTCTATCTACCGCTCCTATCAGGCTGCATTGAATTACCGCGGCGCGATCGATTTTGACGATCTCATCCGTTATGCCTATGAATGTCTAAGCCTTGATAAGACCTTAACTCAACAATTGCGGCATCGCTGGCCGATCATTCTTGAAGACGAGGCGCAGGATTCGAGCAAACTACAACAGGAGATATTGGAGGTATTGGTTGGCGAAACGGGAAATTGGGTTCGCGTTGGCGACCCCAACCAGGCAATTTATGAAAGCTTCACCACTGCCGATCCAAATTTGCTCAAAAGTTTTATTGCCCGGGAAGACGTGCGTTCGGTTGATCTGCCCGTTTCAGGGCGTTCAGCCCCCTCAATAATAAATCTGGCAAATGAGCTGATATCCTGGGTTCAAAACAGACATCCGAATTTTTCCGTTCGGGATGCTTTGAGTGAGCCATTTATTCAACCTACTTTGGAGGGTGATCCCCAACAGAACCCAGAGGACTTTCCAGGCAATGTCGAAGTGATCAAGCAAGCAATGACCCCTGAACAGGAAGTGATCTTCCTGACCAAAAGCATACAGAAATGGCTTGAGGAAAATCCGGATAGTACTGTCGCGGTTCTAACTTTCATCAATAAAAGAGCTTCGGACATCATCAATCATCTGAAGTTAAACAGAATTCCAATTAGCGACGCTTTGATGAAAGTGCCGGAAGAAACACGGAACTCTGCTGGCGCTATCGCCCTGATCTTAAAATCGATCCTTGATCCGACCAGTCCAACTCATCTTGCCACCGCTTTTGAGGTCTTTTACCGACATCTTTCCATCGACGAAGATGTTAGGAAGAATATCAAACTTACTTCCAAATTGATCAAAAGACTTGAGAAAACTGAAGACTATCTCTACCCAGCGGATAATCCCTGGCAGTCGACATTTCCAATAGACGAGTTATCTGATTTTCAGATCGAACTTCTGGAAAGCTTTCGCTCCGCTGTAACCCGCTGGCATGCTGCTGCCATCTTGCCATTGGATCAACTGGTCCTGGTCGTCAGTCAGGACCTCGTGCTCGAGAGCTCTGAAATAGCGATCATCCAGAAACTGGCTGGCCTGATCAGCTCACTGCGGGAAAACAATCCCCATTGGACTGTGCTTGACATCCTCAATCAATTGATTGACATTTCCAAAAACGACCGTGGTTTTGCGACCTTTAGTCAAAAAGAAGACGGTTTCAACCCCGATAGCTATCGCGGACAGGTTATTGTTGCGACGGTACACAAATCTAAAGGACTGGAGTGGGATAAGGTCTTTCTAACCTCTGCCAACAACTATGATTATCCGTCAGGTGATCCAGCCGATAGCTTTACCGCAGAAAAATTTTTCATTGAGGGCAGAAGAAATCTTGAAGCCGAAATGCTTTATGACCTGGAAGCGCTCAAGGTCGAAAATAGCGGAGGTATCATGTTCAGGCAATATGACCGTCAGAATGCCCGCGACGATATCGTTCGGGATCGTCTGCGTTTGTTCTATGTCGGCATTACCCGTGCGAAAAAGTCACTTACGATCACCTGGAACACAGGAAAAATGAATAATCTTAAGGCCAGCCTGCCGCTTTTACGCCTGGCAGACTTCCTGGAAGAGGCTGATAGAAATGATCGATCCTAATTTCGTCTTTAGTCAGAGCAATTTACAGACATTTGAGTATTGCCGCTATCGTTTCTATCTGCGTTATATTCAGCACCTGCAATGGCCAGCCCAGATCAGCGCGTCTGATGATTATCAAAACGATCTTGAGGCAGGAACGTTCTTCCATCAGCTCATTCACCAACATTTTCTTGGTTTTGAGAGAGAATTGTTGCTTGAACAGGCTCGAAATTACCCTGACGCCCGTCTTAATGGCTGGCTGACAACCTTTTTCAACAGCCCATACGCAAACCTGGCCGGAAAGCTCTATCCTGAAACCGCTTTTACAACTCAGATCGGCGCTCATTTGATCTCAGCCAAGGTAGATCTTCTGCAGGTTACCGATAACGGGAATATAACGATCTACGACTGGAAAACATCGCGCAAATCCCCTTCAATACATCATCTTAAAGACCGGTTTCAAAGCAAGGTTTATCCATTGGTTGTTTCAAAACGCTTGAATAATGTAGATGATCAAACGCTGATTGCAATGATTTATTGGGAGGCTAATTTTCCTGATAAACCGATTATTTTCAATTTTGCAGAGACTGATATTGAGACCATTGAAAAAGAATTACTCGTCAAGATGAACGAAATCAAATCATTGAGTGAAAAGGATTTTGTTCTCACAAATGATATCAGGCGTTGCAATTGGTGCGAGTTCAGGTCTTTCTGCGATCGGGGCGTGAGCGCCGGCGCGCTCCCTCCGGATACCGAGCTTGAACTCAGCGAGTATGAACAAGAAATCCCCGAAGGTGATCCGCAACCTTGGGGATAAGAGAAAAGTAATATAAAATGAATGGGCAGAACAGGGCTCGAACCTGCGACCTCATCTGTGTAAAAGATGCGCTCTGACCAACTGAGCTATCCGCCCGCAGAAGCTATATTATACGATAAAAATGAAAATTGTACGATTTAAAGATACGAATGGAAAAATTGAATATGGCTGGATCCAGCAGGAAAAGGTTGGAGTAATTCAGGGCGACCCTTTTGGTGAGTTTCGACGCTTTGAAGCCACCCACCTATTATCCGAAGTAAGTCTGTTAATTCCATGCACTCCCAGCAAGATCATTGCGGTTAGTAATAATTATGCCGAACATATTTCAGAGATGGATTCTGACTTGCCAACTTATCCGCGGATCTTTCTCAAGCCTCCCTCAGCCTTGATCACGAACGGTGAACCGATCGTACTTCCCAGCCAATCATCGCGGGTTGAACATGAAGCCGAGCTTGCTGTCGTCGTTGGCAAACGTTCCAGGGATATGAAACCCGAACAGGTCAGGGACGCCATTTTCGGCTACACGATCGCCAATGACGTGACCGCCCGCGATCTGCAGGCACAGGACGGGCAATGGCTGCGCTCAAAGGGATTCGACAGCTTTTGCCCACTTGGACCTTGGATCGATACTGATTTTGATCCGAGCGATGCTCTCATCAGTTGTCACGTCAACAACGCTTTACGCCAGATGAGCTCAACCAAGGATATGCTTTTCAGACCCGAACAACTGCTGGTATTTATTAGCTCTATCATGACATTGGAACCTGGTGATCTTATCCTGACAGGAACTCCAGCTGGCGTTGGGCCCCTGGTTGCTGGTGATCTGGTCAATATTCACATCGATGGATTGGGAACGCTTGTTAACCCAGTAATATCAGGTTGATCATGCCCTACGCGTTTTGTACTCTGAACATTAAGCTAAATGGTTGTGAAACCCTGAAACAAAAAAGATCCGTCTTAAGTGCTTTACTTACGAGATTGAAGAAGTATAATCTTTCGGTCATTGAATCAGCTTATCATGATTCTTTGACTCAAATTGAGTTGGAATTGGTCCTGATCAGAGCAAACAACAAACTACTCGATCAGGAATTTATTAACTTGACCGAATTTTTTGAAAAAGAATTTCCAAACCTTTTCTTGTTTGGATTCGAAAAGGAAATTTATATTTGAGGTATTTATGACAGGTAGCAATATCGACCTGATAGAAAAGATCTTATACCATGTTGAAAAGCCTGGGCGATATGTCGGAGGAGAACATAACCAGATCATCAAGCATTGGCGGGATGGGATGACCAAATGGTGTCTTGTTTTCCCAGATATTTATGATATCGGGCAAACCAATCTCGGTTTGGCAATGCTTTATCAGGCGCTTAATCAGGCAGACGAAATCCTGGCTGAACGGAGTTTCGCGCCCTGGGTAGACATGGAAGCTGAGATGCGGAAAAACGCCATCCCGCTCTTTTCACTTGAAAACAAAAAAAGGCTAAACGAATTTGACATTCTCGGCTTCACCCTGCCCTACGAATCGATCTATACGAATGTTTTGAATATTCTTGATCTGTCTGCCATCCCTCTCTTCTCAAAAGAACGTGACATGAGCTTTCCGCTCATTATTGGAGGTGGACAAGCCACTTTTAACCCCGAACCCATGAGTGAATTTTTCGATGCTTTTGTTGTCGGTGAAGGTGAAGAAGTTGTCCTTGAAATTTCAAAACTCTATTCTATATTTCAAAAGGAAGGCGCGAGCAAACAGGATCTGTTGGCAGGATTATCAAAAATTGAAGGAGTCTACGTTCCCTCGCTCTACGACGTAAGCTATCAGACAGACGGAAGAATTGCAGCTATAAAACCCACACGCAATAACATCCCCGAAAGAATTACAAAGCGGATCGTGCCTGTTCTGCCGAAACACCCATCAAAATTCCTTGTTCCCAACGTTGAGATCGTTCACGACCGCGTCTCGATCGAGATCATGCGCGGCTGCACCCGCGGCTGTCGCTTCTGTCACGCCGGCATGGTCAACCGACCCGTTCGTCAGCGTGATGTGAAGGACATCATTCCCGTCATTGAAGACGCCCTTGAATCAACCGGCTATGAAGAAATTGGTTTGCTTTCGCTTTCTTCGTCTGACCACACTCAGATCCTCGATATCACCAAAAAGGTTCACGAGCACTTTCATGATCAAAAGCTGTCTTTCAGCCTACCCTCTCTGCGGATCGAGTCCTTCTCTCTCGACTTGATGGATGAATTGAAGGAACTTAAACCAGGTGGTGGTTTCACGTTGGCTCCAGAAGCAGCCACTGAGAGAATGCGTGCGGTGATCAACAAACCGCTCGATGAGGAAGTCTTCCTGCAGACTGTTCGCGAGATCTTTGAAAAAGGTTGGCGCAGCATCAAGCTCTATTACATGATCGGTTTGCCAACCGAAACCCAGGAAGATGTCGAAGCAATTCTTAATGATGGCATCAGGATCCAAAAGATCGGTAAAAGCATCCACGGAAACAGGGTCAAGGTTCATCTGGGTATCGCTTCTTTGATCCCAAAACCACACACCCCCTTCCAATGGCTACCCGTGAAGTCTCCCGATTCCATTCAGGAAAAGCTCGATTTTCTCAAATCCGGAACACGAAAAGCTGGCATCAAAATGTCTTACAACATCCCCGATTCCACGCTTTTGGAATCCTGGCTCTCGCGCGGTGACAGACGTCTGAACCAGGTCATATACGAAGCCTGGAAAAATGGCGCGAAATTCGACGCCTGGGGCGAAAGAGATAACCTGCAGGTCTGGCGGAACGCCTTCGCCACCGTGGGTATTAACCCTGATTTTTATGCTTACCGTCAACGTGACCTTGATGAAGTTTTGCCCTGGGATCACATCAATATTGGCGTAAAGAAAGATTATCTCATTCGCGATTACCAATTGAGTTTGCAGGGTAGAACAAGAAAAGATTGCCGACAGAATTGCTACATGTGCGGTATTTTGGACAGTTTCGGCGAGCTACGTCCTGCCAAAGAAAATGGATATTGGGGGTGCCCATGAACGATAGACCCATACGTGTCAGAGTAAAATACGCAAAAAAAGGCAATCTGCGCTTTATCGGCCACCTTGACACTCAACGCATGTTTGAGCGGGCTTTGAGACGTTCAAAATTACCGCTGCGCTACACCCAGGGCTTCAACAAGCATGTACGCATCAACCTTGCCAGTGCTTTACCGCTAGGCTTTACCAGCGATGCAGAATTGCTTGATTTCTGGTTGAATGAGGAACTTGAAGCCAGTTTTATTTCCGATCGCCTGACAAAATCACTCCCATCAGAGATCGAAATCCTTGATGTTAAATTGGTTGATAATTCCTTGCCTTCCCTGCAGGGTTCACTTTTGGCAAGCGATTATGAAATTTTGCTTCCAGACAACGAACTATTTGAAGAGAACTTCACCCGATTGTTAGAACAGGATCGAATAGAAGTCACCCGTCGTAACAAAACCATCGATATTAAACCGATGATCCTTAGATATGAGTTTTCTGATTCTGAAAGTGGATTTAATCTCTTAAAGATCCGAATGTCATCATCTGCGTCCGCGAATACAAGGCCTGATGACCTCTTGGAGCTCCTTGGAATAAATCCAGCTGATTGTAAAATAAACCGAACGAAATTGATCTTTGAGGAATAAACAATGGAAAACTGTGTTTTTTGTGCGATCTCTCAGAAAAAAATAAAATCCTGGGTGGTTGCGGAAAATGAAAACGCGATCGCCATTCTGGATGCCAGACCAGTCGGCCCCTATCACACCCTTGTCATCCCGAAACAACATTCGGTCAATATGTTTGATGTTTCGCAGGCATCTTTGCAAGACGTAACCGCCTTGATGCATGATGTTTTGCATCTCTACGCGCAAAAGCTCGAAATTGACAGCGTTCAGATCTTTAATAATTCCGGCCCCAACTCTGCCCAAACTGTTTTTCACCTGCATTTTCACATTTTGCCTCGTTTTGAAGAAGATCAGATAAGGTTTCATGCGCAATTGCATCCTGAGCTTGTTGAGCAATATCCGGAAATGTTGGCAAGACTTCAATAATTTGGCAAAGTGATGAAGGGTTAGTATAATAAAGCGTCACGTCTCCGTGGCCTAATGGATAAGGCACTGGCCTCCGGAGCCAGCAATCTGGGTTCGAATCCCAGCGGAGATATTTATCCAATTCGCGAGGTTGCCATGTCGATCGATCTCTCTATTCAGGAAGAACTTAAGCAATTACGACAGGAAATTCATCGTCATAATTATCTTTACAACACGCTTGATCAGCCTGAAATAAGCGATTTTGATTACGATCAGCTATTCAATCGGCTCAAGGAAATTGAAGCTCGATACCCTGAGCTGATCACGCCGGACTCACCCACCCAGCGAGTTGGATCAAAGATCCTGGAAGGCTTTAACAAGGTTCGCCACCCAGCACAAATTTTGAGCCTGGCAAATGGCTTTGGACCTCAACCGACGCTGGATTGGTACGAAAGAATTTCAAAGTTGGACAGCCGCGTACGCGAAACTGATTTCCTCCTTGAACCGAAGCTAGATGGCCTCAGCATCGTCCTGACCTATGAAAATGGGCTTTTTACGCTGGGCGCCACACGCGGTGATGGCCTTGTTGGAGAAGATATCACCGAGAATCTCAAAACCCTGCCTGGAATTCCTTTACGCATTCCGATCAAGGAAAGCGCGAAACCGGCACCAGAACGAATTGTCTTTCGTGGCGAATCTTTTATTACCAAAGCAGATTTCGCGAAACTAAATCAGGAACTTGAAGAAAAAGGCGAGCGAACTTACCTCAATCCAAGGAACACAGCTGCCGGTTCTTTACGCCAGCTTGACCCTGCTATAACCGCTTCAAGGCCATTAAAACTCTATATTTACCAGATTGTTGAATCCAGCAAACCGATCCCGACTACCCAGGACGGAATTCTTGAATACATATCTGACCTGGGCTTGCCTGTGAATCCACTGCGCTGGCATGCAAAAAACATTGAAGAAGTTGTGCAGATTTGTGAGGAAGAGGGCAAAAATCGCCACAAGTGGGACTATGACGCAGATGGCATCGTGATCAAGATCAATTATCATTTGCTTTACGAAGACCTCGGCATTGTCGGCAAAGACCCGCGCGGGGCCCTGGCATACAAATACCCTGGCGAAGAAGTGGTTACTAAACTTCTGGACATTCAGGTTAATGTCGGCCGAACCGGTGCCCTGACGCCATTGGCGCTGCTCGAACCGGTCGCGATTGGCGGCGTGATCGTAAAACAAGCTACCTTGCACAATTTTGATTTCATCGCTGAAAAGGATATCCGTATTGGCGACCAGGTTCTGATCAAACGAGCCGGAGAAGTCATCCCTTATATCGTCGCTTCCCTGAGTGAGAAACGCGATGGCAGTCAGCAGCCTTATTTACCTAGCAAGAATTGTCCCTCCTGTGGTGCTCCGGTCGAAAAAGATCCTTCTGTTGTGGTCTGGTATTGCATCAATTCCAGTTGTCCAGCCCAACTCACCCGAAACATCGAGCATTTTGCCTCGCGAGGAGCGATGGACATTGTTGGATTAGGCGAACAGATCGTACAGCAGCTCGTGCGTGAAGGGATCATCCACTCTTCAGCCGATCTCTATACGCTGGTTCCAGAAGACCTGCTCGGACTGGAAAAGTTTGGCGAGAAAAAGGCTCAGAACCTGGTAGACGCCATTCAGTCCTCAAAAAATCAATCTTTAGCGCGTTTTATCACCGCTCTGGGCATTCGCGGCGTCGGTGAAGTGGCGGCTGAAAAAATCGCACTAAAATTTACAAATCTCGACCTGCTGGCACAGGCAGACGAAAACGAGCTTCAGACTGTCGATGGTGTCGGTGAGATCATGGCGCATGATATCAAACAATGGTTTTCTGAGGATGATAACGTTCGACTTCTAAAGGCATTCAAAGAAGCTGGTGTCTGGCCGCAAAACCAGCACTCCGAAACTCAAACCGAGCAACCCCTCGCCGGTCTCAGCTTTGTAGTCACTGGCACACTGCCAACCATGAGCCGAAACGAGGCGGAAGCTCTGATCAAAGTACACGGCGGCAAGGTTGTCGGCTCAGTCAGCAAAAAGACAAATTATCTCTTATTAGGTGAAAATCCAGGATCAAAATACGACAAGGCAGTCGAATTGCAAATTCCGATCCTCTCCGAGGCGGATTTCCTTTCACTAATAAATAAGGTAACGTAAGATTCTTACAATTAATGAAGAAATATCTCAATAAATATACGAATGATGTTGTCCCCACTCGGCACTGTTTGTTCCCACCGATCCTATGATTATAAAAATGTGCTTGATAAACTTGAGAATTTTTAATATTTATTTGTAGTAGACGGGGATGCATCTATTAGGCACTTTACCCCGTCCATACAATTTGCTTCCCAATTATGAAGCTTTTCAGCAGACAGACTACTCATTAGCTCAGACACAGATCTCCACTAACAAACAAGTGGCCATTATTTTGCAAGCTGTCTGATCTAAAACCGATAAAAGATTTCTCCGCAATCTCAAACTACAGCTTCTCCATAACCTCACTTACAAAAGCGATCATATTATCAGTCGCTTTTGAGAATTCCAGCCAGGTAGCAATTAACGGTGCGTGATCATTGAATTCTTCAATGGTCATTCCATCAGGATCATAAGCTTTCTTAAAATACGGAACCTTCTGCAATCGCGTCATCACATCTGTCGGAATATCATCCCAAATATGCGATTCGAAGTCCAGATGATCTCCTTCTGTAAACAACTTGGTAAGATAAACAGGAGGAAGCGTAAAGACAGCATTTGCTCCCGCTGTATATTCAAGGTGCCAGGTTCTCATCACGCCATCCACCTCTGGACCCATTCTTACCGAACAGATAAGCATTTTGCTCGGATACGCTCGTTGTCGATATACTTTATAGGCGTTCTTGAAGATAGCTACACCTGCCCAACGTTTGTCATTGGCTTCCAGCGTGACTCCCACTTCATTTGCTGATTCATCGAAAGCTGGTGAATTTTCCCATCTGACACTCATATCCGTTACCACCGATCGCCAGTAGGTAAGATCAACCCCATTTTTACGTGCGATATCTAATCCTTCCAACACCGCTTCCGCTACTGCCACAAACTGAGGTACTACATATGCAGACGTACAGTTGGTTGGGATCCCGCGGGCTGTTAACTCTTTGATTACTTTGACACCCTCTTTAGAGCCAGGAACTTTTATCATTACATTCTTTGCAATTTTGCTTAGATCCAGGGCTTGTTCAAGGATGATATCCTCATCAAAATTGTGATGTGGATCTACCTGGGCGGAGATGTACCCGTATTCGTATCCTGAATTCTCAAAAATGGGCTGAAGTTTTTCCGCTCCCAAACGTACGATTTCCTTATACAGAGCCCAAAATACTTCATAGACTTCTGCTTCTGGGTGTGCTTTTACATAGTTTGCGATCCAGGCAGACCAGCGTTCGGGATCATGCTTCATCGCTGCCAAAGACAAAGGTGGATTTGTTGTGACACCCCGAATGAGCGAATTTTTCGGATTCTTTGCATCAAACACCCGATTAAGTTGCGCTTCCAATAGATCTTTCTTCTCTTCTTGGACATTTTCCAACATTTCTTTTACCCAGCTTTCAAACACCAAAGGTGAAGAATCCCACCAAACTTCTAATCCTGAATTGGTCTGAGCCAATCGTTCAAGTACACTTTTTTGTTGTGTTGTTGAAGACTCTTGTGGTAATGTATTCATGAGATATTTTCCTTTCAGCTATTTTGATATAATGCAAATCCAACCGTCTCTATTCCCCTGATTCATAATAATGGACTAATCTTAACAAAGCTTATCCACTTATGAGGTGATAACTCTTAATCTATCATTTCGCAACAAGTGGTATTGTCCAATATTCAGATTCAAGAAACAGACAAACCATAATTTACACCATTCATAATCATACTTGATTTTGACTGAATTAGCAGATATTTCAGTCGAAATGGACACTCAATTCTTCAAATTCATATCCAATAATTTCAATTATAAAGAATTGATTAGATTATACTATCGTTTTTCTGTGAATTTAAGTCAAAAAAATCTATATTTCTGTTTTGTATTAATTCGATAATTTGCCAGCACAGAAATGTTTTCCAATCTGCTACCACTCCCCGCTGATCTCCATAAGCAAGGGTATCGGGAGACAATCAGCCAGACATGCTTCAAGTATATTCTTGGAGAAATTACGTGGAGTAGGTAAAGAGGAAGCTAAAGAAATCACCCAACACTTTTCTAATCTCGATCAGCTTGCACAAAAAGATGAAAGCCAGAGGCAACTTGTTGAAGCTGTTGGCGAAATAACAGCGCAGAATATAATGTAATGATTTTCTGAATACGTAGATTGTTATCATTTAGAGGAATTTAAAAGTACAGTATATGGCCACAAAAACCAAATAGATACTCAGCTCAAACATATCTTGGTCAGCCCAAGCTTTGTTGTAATTTGCAACTCACTGAGCATAGCCAAAGCGAAGCAGAAGCGTTGATCAGAGGTCATGGCTGTAAGGTTATCGGTTCCGTCAGCAAGAAGACGAGCTCAATCCTATTGAGTGAAAAATAAGCTCGAAATACGCAAAGCAATCGAACTGAACATCCCGATTTTATGACAGAAGAGGATTTCCTCTCGCTTATCAATAAATATACTAATATTGTTGATTAACGCTAACCTGACATTTATGAACATATTTGATCTTTAATGACGAAAACAACCAGAACTGGTTCTTTTTAATTTTTTTTGGGAATATACTCATGAAAAACTTGAATCAACTTATACGCAATTACACTTTCGTTTTACAGCAGGGAGAATATCAAGTTGCATCTAAGGGAATCCTTGAGTTCATTGGCGAATTACGATCCCATCACATAAAGAGTTATCCTTATTATGAAACAAGTGGCATTTATCAGGGGATTATGGATATGTCCTATTTTTCACTCAGCAACAAAAGATAAAGGTCTCAAGATATCCATATTGTATCTTCATCAAAAAGGTATCTTTGAAGTATGGCTTTCCGCGTGTAAAAGAGAAATATCCAGGATTTACAATACTATTATTTGCGAACAAAATTCTCATATGAATATTACTCATTTTCAAGATCAAAAAAATCCGGATGCAATTCTAGAATCAACCTTGATTACTACGTCATATTTATGAAAATCAGAATGATTTTATAGATGTTATTGTTCAAGGTGTTGAGAATTTCGTGTCAGTAATTAACACAATTATTGATCTTTTGTTCTCGTTTGTGGAACCTGAGATATTCTTATGCTGAAAGCAAATCATGTGGGCTATAAGCCCATGCTACCGACTCACATCTCAAGATGCTGGCATGAACTTCCGTTCAAGTCCCTCTGTCTTTGACTCTTTTTCCTCATTTAGGTTGTTTTCTCTTGAGTTATTCTTTTCGCATCTTTCTGATTATTAAAATCTGACTATGAAATTTTATTTGATTTCATATAATTTCTCGTCTATACTCTCGGGTAATTATCATTGATATTTACCAACCCTTTTTGTGGGGAACAGACCATTATGTTTGTTTTCTATTAACACCTTTCCTTTTTGCATAGTGGCTTGACCTTCACTATCTTATTCGGAAAGCTGTGTCTTTGTATTACTTTTTGTCTTGAGGCTGACCCAAAAGTCCCTGAAAACCTGGCATAAAGGGCGGAAGTCGGGTTTTATTACTGCATGGCAAAATTGTTCAAAGACTACACCCAGGATCAATGCTATCTGTTCCCACCCAACCTGAATGAACTCATACCGGAAAATCATCTGGTAAGAGTCGTCAGTGATTTCATTGACCAGATCGATATATCATCAGTAATAAACAGTTATCCAGGTGGAGGATCGAGCACATATCATCCCCGCATGCTTCTCAAAGTACTTGTCTATGCCTATGTAGAGAAGATATACAGTGGCAGACGAATCGCCAAAGCACTGATGGAGAATGTCAACTTCATGTGGCTGGCTGGAGGAAACAAGGCGGATTTCCGCACCATAAATCGTTTCCGCGGTGAACGAATAATTGGCAATATCAAATCAGTCTTCAGCAGCATGATCGAATATCTGATCGATAGTGGCTATATCAGTTTTGAAAAGTACTTTCTTGATGGAACCACCATAGAAGCCAACGCCAGACGCAGCAGTTATGTATGGAAGAAAAACACCAATCGTCACAAAAACAACCTGGAAGAAAACGTAAAAGAGTTGTTTAAAAAGGTTGACAGAATAACAGAAGCAGAAAACGCAGAATATGGCGATGAAGACCTGGAAGAACTGGGAGAGAACGTAGTCATCAACAGCGAAACAATACGTGAAAAGATAGAGAAAGTCAATCAACTGCTCAATGAGGAGCCGAAGAACAGAGAAGCCAAAAAAGCGAAACGCAAACTTGAGCGGGACTACTTACCCAGAATGGAAAAGTATGAAGAGCAGCTGGAGATATTGGGAGAACGCAACAGCTATTCAAAAACGGATCCTGACGCAACGATGATGCGGGTAAAGCCAAATCTGCGCGATGCAGTCGTCAAGCCAGCCTACAATGTACAGATAGGCACAGAGGATCAGTTTTTCCTGGGATATTCGATCCATAACAATCCTGTCGACATTCGTGTTATGGGCGATCATCTCGAGCAAGTCAAGGATATGGTGGGGAAGGTGCCAGAGATCCTGATAGCGGAGGCGGGCTATGGAAGTGAAGAGAACTACCACATTCTTGAAGACGAAGACATTCTGCCTGTGGTCAAATACAGAGGCTATGATAAAAAAAGAAAAACAGAAAAAGACAAATACAAAGCTGAAAACTTCATATACGATGAAGAAAGCGACAGTTTTACCTGTCCTGAAGGAAAACAATTATATTTTGATCATGAAAAGGAAGAAGAAAGAAGGACAGGATATATCGTCATAAGGCGTGAGTATCAGTGCAGGGATTGTGGAGCTTGTCCAGCAAAGCTATTGTGCTCACCCAACAGCAAAGTGGGGAGATGCCTGACGGTGAGCTGGGAATGGGAACGATACAAGCATCAAGCGAAAAAGATCCTGGATAGTGAAGAGGGGGAGAAGTTGAGGAAACAGCGGAGCTGTGATGTTGAAGCAGTATTTGGAATGATCAAAGGGAACAGACAATTCAGGAGATTTCATGTCAGGGGGATCAAAAAAGTAGAAGCAGAGATGGGAATTATCTGCATAGCACATAATATATTGAAAACAGCGGCAGTGATATAGCTGCCTTTTTTGTTTTTTTCGTAATAATCTCAACTCCTGTTTACCACTGATAGTCAAAACAGAGATAAAGTTATCCTTTTGTGTCATCCTCTTTTCTGTTTCGCCCACTTCGTGGTCTCATCAGGCTGAAGCCTTAAATAAAAGTAGGCTCTCATAAAAATTACTATAATACGTATGAAGGCATTTCCCGGTAGCTTTCTACGAGGATAGGGATCGAAAAGTTTTTGATTTCACTTCAAAAACTATTGTATAATTTTTTATCAATTTTTTATCAATTCCTTTTTATCAACTTCTGCTGACATTTTTTATCAATCAACTTCTGCTGACATTTTTTATCACAACATTTTTTATCAATTCCCTTGACAAGAGCGAGAGGCTCGTGTAAAGTTTTATGGAACCGGTTCCGGTGATAAGATTATTCACCATTGTACATTGAAAAATGATAAAACATTTATCTCAAAATGGTCAAAAACGATGAGAAAGATAAATAATTTTCAGAAAACTCTTCTATTCTTTCTCATCGGAAGGTAAAAGTCACAACATGATTACGCTTTTTGACTATTGACCAAATTAATGTAATGATTGTTTAATTATACAAAGGGGATGGTTGATTGGTGAAGAATTGGAGATCGTAATGCAAAAGAAAAAATTCAGAATGAGCAAGACAGCAAAACGAGAAGCGAGATGGTTCTACATTTTTATTAGTCCCTGGTTAATCGGATTCTTAGTATTCACTCTCTATCCAATGGCAGCATCAGCCTTCTACTCTTTTCATAATTACAACATTGTGAATATGGATTATATAGGATTATCGAATTATATGGAATTATTCTCTGATCAGATATTTTTGAAGTCATTAGTTGTTACGGGAACATATGTCATTGTATCTGTACCTTTAACCATTATCGCAGCATTACTTGTTGCTGTTTTATTAAATCAAAAGATTCCGTTTGTCTCTTTTTGGAGGACTTTGTACTATCTTCCCTCGATTATTTCTGGTGTGGCATCCGCCCTCTTGTGGCGTTGGATCTTTAATGGAAAATTTGGGATATTGAATAATGTATTAGCTATTTTCGGAATTGTTGGACCTGATTGGTTTAACAGTGAAAAATGGGCAATGCCAGCGTATTGGATTATTTCCCTTTGGGGAATAGGAGGATCGATGGTTATTTATCTGGCTGCTCTACAAGGCGTTCCGACAGCTCTTTATGAAGCAGCAGAAATGGATGGGGCAACCTCCATACAAAAATTTTTCAAGATCACTATACCTATGATATCCCCGGTACTTCTTTATACATTGATTACAAATATGATTTCAAGTTTCCAGGTATTTACGATGATCTACGTTATCTCTGGAGGGCTTGGTGGTCCTAACTATTCCACGATGGTTTACGTTTTGTACCTGTTCAAAAACGCATTTCAATGGACTAGATTCGGATATGCATCCGCAATCGCCTGGATTCTGTTCTTGATTATTTCAGTCCTTACTGTATTAATGATTAAGGCAATTAGTAAAAAGGTTTATTACGTAGAATCAGGCAACTAACGATTCGATAGAAGTTATAGTGTAAAAGAGGTAATGCTGTGAAACCGATAAAGAGTAGAAAAAATAAAGAAAGAATCACTCGTACTGTATGCACAATAATTGTAGCTTTGGGCGCATTTATAATTATGATCCCAACGTTTTGGATGTTAGTTACGTCTGTAAAGCAGAAAGACAATACCCAAACTATGCCCCCTGAGTGGTTGCCACGCGAATCTGCCAGGGTGGAGGTGGATGGGAAGAATTACTTTTTATACGATGTGAATATTGATGGAGAAATTAAACGCTTAGCTGCAATCAGGCTCAATCCAGAAAAAAGTGAATTCAGAGATCCAGATGATTTTTCCCATGTCTACTATGCTCCATCCCAACAAGCAAAAAAAGTAAGAATTGTGAAGTTTCATTGGGAAAATTATAGAAAGATCTGGAAGGAGAGCCTCACTCCATTCTCAACATTTATGAAAAACACCATGAAGTACTCTTCATTGGCAGTTATCGGAGAGGTTGTAAGTTGTGCGCTGATTGGCTATGGATTTGCTCGCTTACGGGCACCGGGAAAAGATTTTTTATTCTACCTGGTTCTGGCGACTATGATGCTTCCATGGGCAGTAACGATGATTCCAAACTATGTCTTGTTTACGAATCACATCCCTAACATTATAAATAAAATCTTCAATGTAAAAATCAATCTCACCGATTCATGGTTACCTCTGATTATTCCAAAATTCTTTGGTAGTCCCTATTTAATCTTTTTGGTGAGGCAGTTTGTTATGTCAATCCCAAAGGATTATGACGAGGCGGCAGTACTGGATGGAGCAAGTTATTTTAAAATTTGGGCACACGTAATTATGCCAATGTCAAAACCAGTTCTTGTTAGTATCGCAATCCTTTCGTTTATGTATCATTGGAATGATTATATGGGACCAATGATCTATCTAAACTCAAATAGCAAACAGCCTATCTCTGTTGGATTAGCAAACTATCAGCTAATGTATGGCGGCACTCCCTATAATTTATTGATGGCCGGGAGTGTTCTTTCGATTATCCCACTGGTTGTAATATTCTTTTTCTTGAATCGCTATTTCACGCAAGGTATTGTCATCAGCGGAGTAAAAGGTTGATCCTTATCGCCAACCCAGAAAGAAGACAGCTACCCACGATTATGGAGACAAATGAACAGAAATTACTTTGATAAAAGAAAAAAGACATTAATTGCCCGACACCAGGAGTTAATTAACCGAACAAACCAGGTTGATGATTCTTTTTCACATGGAATATTTGAGCGATATAAGTATCCTATACTGACCTATGAACACATCCCACTAAACTGGCGTTTTGATTTCAATCCGGACGATAATCCATATTTACTGGAAAGGTTAAGGGTTAATTCAGTTTTTAATAGTGGTGCAATTGCTACTGATAATGGAGTGTTATTAGTAGCCAGGGTTGAGGGAATAGACAGGAAATCTTTTTTCGCTATTGCTGAGTCTGAGACTGGAATTGATAAGTTCCGGTTCTGGGATAAACCCATAAGAATTCCAGAAAATGAAGATCCTGATGTGAACATTTATGATATGCGCTTAACAAAACATGAAGATGGCTGGATCTATGGCGTATTCAGTTCTGAGAGAAAAGATCCCGTAAAGAAGCCAGGGGTTCTATACGAACCTTTCGCAACAGCTGCGTTGGTTCGAACGAAAGACTATTTACACTGGGATCGTTTACCAGATATAAAAACAAAATCGCCCCAACAAAGAAATGTTGTTTTGCATCCGGAATTCGTTGATGGAAAATATGGCTTTTATACTCGCCCTCAAGATGCTTTTATGGACGCAGGGCTCGCAGAAGGTATTGGATGGGGAGTCTGTGATGACATAACCTCAGCAATAGTTGAAGAAGAAATCATTGTTGATCATAGGGAATTTAATACAATCAAATCTGCGAAAAATGGAGCTGGTGCGCCACCAATCAAAACCAAAATCGGTTGGTTACATATCGCACATGCGGTAAGAAACACAGCAGTAGGGCTTCGATATGTACTTTACTTGTTTGTCTGCGATATTGATAAACCGTGGCGAGTTGTCTATGAACCTGGGGGATACTTGATTGAACCACGCAATTGGGAACGCGTAGGTGATGTTTCAAACGTTCTTTTTTCAAACGGGCTCGTATTAAAAGAAGATGGTACAGTACTAATCTATTATGCGGCTTCTGATACCCGTTTGCATGTCGCGTCGACTGATCTGGATAGACTCATCGACTATTCCGTAAATACACCTAAAGATCCCTTACGTTCAGCTTTGTGTGTTAAGCAAAGAATTGATTTAATTGAAAAGAACCAATTGTACTGGAATAAAATTTTATAATATTCCGAATAAAAGGTTAATTTCTAAAAATGGTATTGACTCAATTAGAAGAGTAAAGTAGAATAGGAACCGATACCGTTACCGGTTCCGCTATCATTGTCAGTCGAAAAGCCATTGAAGTGACCGAAGGAGGAGGTACTATCGAATAACTTCACATCATCCAAATATGCATGTCTTATTTGTCAATTCCTCTATGATTAGAAAAAAGGAGAACACACATGAGGATAAAAAAGAATTTTTCAGTAGGTTGGATCCTACTACTTGCAATTTCAGTTATTTTATTAATTTCCCCCAAAGATATCGCTACAGCTCAAACACCAGAAACACCTTATGCAGGGATTAACTGGATGATATCCGCTATGGACGGTTCGCATCAACCATATGGCGTTTTCATTCCTACCCCATCTGATAAGGATACGCCAAGACCTATTCTCTTCATTGGTCATGGTGCAGGTGGCAGAGCCGGTGTGCCAAGTGCAACCTCAAACCCCCAGAAATGGATCCTGGATAATTATAAGAACTGGATCGTGGTCAGACTCGATTACCGCGGTCCTCAGGCTAACATGATGGGTCATCTCGATCCCTTTGATGTGATCAGAGATCTGGAAGAAGTCGAAGGCTACACTCTCGATCATGACCGCTTCTATATCACAGGCGGTTCCCTGGGTGGTTCGGACGCATACCGATTAGCCTTACGATATCCCGACATGTGGGCTGCTGTTGCTCCTCAAACCGGTTGGACCGATTATCGCGAGTTCTGGCCCCATTGGTATGAGCACTGGGATAAAGCCACCGTGTTGCGTCGCAGCATGTTTGAAGGCTTCCAGAGTACTGACCTGAACATTCGTAATAATGTTCATAACCTGACCTATTATGTTGATAACTCTCTGATTCCCATGCTGGAGCTTGAATCACCATTATGGCAGGCTGAGAACGGGATGCATTTACCCTTGTTCATTATGTCCTGTTACGATGATCCCGTCAATTTACGCATGAATCAGGAACAGGTACGCGATGCTTATGTCGAAAATAATTATGAACATGTATTCAAGCAATTACCAACCGGCGGACATGGTTGTGCTGTCCTCGACTGGACAGAATTGATGCCCTGGTTTGAATCTCATGTTCGGGTTACCAACCCATTGGTAGCCACCTATACGACCAATTCACTTCAGTACAACTCCGCTTACTGGCTCCAGTTGGATAAATTCATCACCGAAAACAAGTGGGCTAAACTGACCGCTACAATTGATGAATCAACCCAGCAGGCCATTTCCATTCAGACCGAGAATTTGGCCAGGTTCACCCTGTTATTGAACGATGATCTCATTGGAGACATGATAGCTGAAATCGATCTCACGATCGACGATGAGCATGTCCTTAGCGTTTTGCCAGCAGAAGCTTTGACCCTTGAAGCGGTATTCGATGAGAACTATGTATTGACAGAATGGCAGGTAGTCCCAGAGACCACAGTCAAAACAGAACTATCATTTGAAGATTTGGCTGATACACCAGTCCTTTCTTCCAACATTCCTTTGAATATTGCAGAAGCTGCTTTGGAGAAAACTCACGGCGTGAGCGGCCCCTTCAGTGATGTTATGTTCGACCCCTTTGTTGTTGTCTATGGAACCCAGGGGACTGATGCTCAAAACGCGGACAGTCTGCGTGCCGCTCAGGAATTTGCCATGGAGTGGAACAACTGGATGATCCTGCATATCGGCAACTATGGAGCATATCAAACTGCTACACCTGTCGATAATGTTTGGGAAGGAATTCCGGATTTCCCATATTATGGAACCAATAGAAACGCAAATGCTCCTGGTGGGCCCACGACGGAACAGGTCAACACACTTATCATCAGACCGGTAGCCGATGTAGATTTGACTTACGGTGACATTACCGGCAAGAATGTGATCCTGTTTGGTGAACCGTCTTCGAACGGCATCATCCAATATTTGGAAGAAGGCCTGCCATTTGAACTTGGTGAAGGCTCCATTACAATTGATGGACGCACCTACGCAGATGGTGTCGGCAACAATCCCAAAGATGAAGCCTTGATCGACTACAGTTTCATTTATCCTAATCCATTGAACAACGAGAAGTATATTGCCGTTAGCCGTTATGGATTATGGATGGACTGGAAAGATCCGCAAAACGCCTGGCTCAAATTCACATCAACAGGTATCGAGTTCCAGTCTTTTGCTTTCCAATTCCCTGATTACTTTATCGGATGGCGCCTGAATGGAAAACTGATGGATGGCGTCCATGGAATGTACTTCCAGGACACCTGGTTTGAATCAGGTTACTTTGGTGCAGATTGGCAACTGGATAATACAGCACCAGTCACGACAGCTGTACTAGCTGGTGAACAAGGAGATGACAAATATACAGGAGATGTTCAGCTAAGCTTATCTGCGCAGGACAATGTCGGTGGCTTTGGAGTACAAAGAACCGAATACTCGCTCGATGGTGGCGAGACGTGGATCAAATACACCGAGCCACTCATTTTCACCAATCACGGTACGTATCAGGTGTTGTATCGTTCGATTGACTATAGCGGTCAATTTGAATACGGTATGATTGATCCCTGGGCTCAATTTGGCAAGGAATTCCAGGATGGCGAGCAGTGGGTTAGCTTCCCCTCCTGGAGTAATGTTGAAGATTATAAAGAAGTGACTTTTTCAATTGAAAAATTGGATAATCTTCTATACTTGCCGCATATTTTATTTATCGAATAAGCAACAGGTACCTCTTCGTTAATAAACGTGGAAGAAAGGATGAAAACTATAGGAAAAATAACAATATATCATGAACGCTTAATGTAAACAAACAAAGGTAATTACTAAAAAGGAGAAAAATGAGAAAAAACATCATAATCATATTGCTGGTAGGATTATTGCTCCTCAGCGCTTGTACTACTCCAGCTCCACAGGAAACTGAACCGGCAGAAGTAGTTGAGCCAGTAGAGGTAGTAGAAGAACCAGCAGAAGTAGAAGAACCAGCGGAAGTTGAAGAACCAGAAGCTGTTCAAGAGCCGGTAGAGATTACTTGGTTGGTTCGTGCTGATGAAGTGGAAAACTCATGGGAAGCAGACGTTGCCATTCCAAAGTTTGAAGAAGCGAATCCAAGCATCAAAGTAAATCTTATCTATCTGCCTGGCGCTGATTTTGATACCAAGTTACAATCAATGATTGCCAGTGGAACGCCACCGGATGTATTTTCACATTGGGGCAGCAGCGGTTTCAGAGATTATCTTACAAGAGATCTCCTTGCTGACTTGACACCATTTATCGAAAGAGATGCTTTTGACACCAGTGATTTTATGTCAGACGTTTTAGATATCTACACAGTCGATGGAAAGATCATGGGAATTCCGATCCTTTCTGGTGGAACCTACATGTTCTATAACAAAGATCTTCTGGATTATTATGGCGTCGAGTATCCCACAACAGACTGGAATGATACTTCCTGGACGATTGATGCCTATCTGGAAAAATGCCGTGAATTGACCCAAAACATCGATGATCCGGATCTGGGTACTTTTGGATGCCATTTAGGTTTTTGGCCTTCCGATGGTTTAGCCTGGCTTTATGGCGGCGGTTACTACCCGGAAGAAGCCTATGAAACTGGTTTTGCTGAAGAGTCTCTGATGACTTCAGATGCAGTTGTAAATGGATGGCAATTGCGCCAGGATATGGTTTGGAAATACCACTATATGCCACAGCCAGCAGAAGTAGAAGCTTTTGGAGGCACGAGTGGTTTCAAAAATTCTAAGATTGGTCTGTACATTACAGGCGCTTGGGGTTGGTGGCAATTCGGAGACCTCGATCAACAATTCAACTGGGGTGTAGCGGCTTTACCTTATGGTGCAGAAGGCCGCAAGAATTTAGTGTTTACAGACCCCTGGATGATGTCAAAGGAAAGCAACCATCCGGATGAGGCATGGGAATTTATCAAATTCTTAAGTTCTCCGGAAGTTCAGCAAGAATGGATGGAATTAACTGGAGCACCTCCAGTGCGTAACAGCTTGTTACAGGTTTGGGCAGAATCCTTCTCTACAATGACTCCTGAAGAGGTTATGGAAGTATACCTCGGCAGTTTGGAACATGGTATCGAAAGCCCTAACCACTTAATGGTTCGCTTTGACCAATTGGATTCAACGATTGGCGCAAAAACCAGTCAAATTACTAACAACGAACGTCCTGCAAGGGAAGTGTTGGAAGAAATCCAATCAGATTTAGACGCAGTATTAAAGAAAATTAAGACAGAGTACTACGCTCAGTAAAGGCTACTCAACGGGTCTGCAATCATCGAATCGTCGTAAGTTGAAACGATTGTTGCAGACCCAAACAAACTTGTTTGATTTAGATTTTTTAATTATCATTTTATGCCTGATGAAAACACTATAATAAGATCATATTTCGATTATTATTACGATGATATGTAACCAGAATCAATATGAATGATAGGAAAGAAATAAAAATATGAAACTAACAATTTCGGACATTGCCCGCAAAGCAGGAGTTTCAAAAACCACGGTATCACGAGTGCTGAATAATAGGCCTGATGTTGATGAAGACACTCGCAAGAACATATTAAAAATAATTGAAGAATTAAAGTATGTTCCTTCGCATACCGCTAAATGTCTATCAACAGGAAAACGCAATTTGATAGGTTTAATTGTTCCTTCCCTTTCATCATATTTTAGTTTGGAAATAATTCGTGGTATTGCAGAAGGCATTACGGATACACGATATGAATTAGTATTGTATACGACTGGGTTGTCGGAATATACTGAACAAATTTATTCAAGAGCAATACAAGGTGACCTCGTAGATGGAATAATCGTTGTACTTCCTCGTGATCATAAGGAAAATTACCTCCAATCTTCACACGAGATTCCTATCATTGCGGTTGATTATTCTGGGATTGAATTTCAATATCCGCGAATTACCGCAACTAATGTGATGGGAGCTTATGAAGGAACCAAGTATTTAATTAGCTTAGGACACAGGCAAATTGGTTTTATAACCGGTTTGATGGATCTTGGATGTAGTCAAGAACGTCTCCAAGGTTTTAACCAAGCAATGAGTGAAGCTGGTCTGGAAGTTGATCAATCGCTCATTGGTAATGGTGATTTTACGAGGTTGAGTGGTGAATTATTAGCAAAGGAGTGGTTAAGTAGTAGCAAAAAACCTACAGCCATTTTCTGTTCAAATGATGAAATGGCTCTGGGTGTTCTGGATGTAGCTGAACAACGTCACATTAGAGTTCCTTCCGAACTCTCTATAATGGGTTTCGACGATATCAACGAAGCAAGACTTAGAAAGCCTTCTTTAACAACGATTAAACAGCCATTATTTGAAATGGGAAACCGTGCAGCTCTTGGTCTCATAAATTTAATGTCAGGCAATACTATTCAATCCGAAACTTTAGAGACGCAATTGATTACAAGAGAGTCGTGTGCTCCACCAATTACTTAATCATTTTCTATGCATCAATTAATTTATTGGTGTGGAAAATTCGTTGCTATATATATTATGTGAGTTTTCGTATAACTAAAAATGAATATAGAGAGCAAAATGCCCAATCAAATTGTAGAAACGAATCATTTTTTAAATCCTGATATACCTATTGATGAACGTATAGAAGACTTATTATGCCGACTGTCAATTGGAGAAAAAATACAACAATTATTTAATTCGACGCCGGAAATAGAGCGGTTAGGAATACCCGCTTACAATTATTGGAATGAATCACTACATGGCGTTGCGAGAAATGGTCAAGCCACAGTGTTTCCGCAACAGATTGGAATGGCAGCTACTTGGGATTCAGAATTGATTTATCGTGTGGCGAATACAATTAGTGACGAGGCACGTGCCAAATACAATTCAAGTTTACATCGTAATGGAAAAACGTTAATTTATCAGGGGCTCACATTTTGGTCACCAAATATTAATATCTTTCGAGATCCCCGTTGGGGAAGGGGACATGAAACTTTCGGCGAAGACCCATATTTAACTGGCGAGCTAGCAAAAGCATATATCCTGGGGATGCAAGGAGATCACAGGAGGTATCTAAAGACAGCGGCGTGTGCAAAGCATTTTGCAGTGCATTCAGGACCAGAAAGTATCAGACATAATCAAAATGTTGAAGTAACCAAACAAGAGATGTTTAGAACATACCTACCTGCGTTTAAGAAAGCAGTAACACAAGCGAAGGTAGAAATTGTTATGTCATCATACAACGCAATCAATGGAATACCATGTGCAACAAACGAATATCTGCTGAAGGACCTGCTAAGAGAAGAATGGCAATTTGATGGCCATGTTGTTACAGATTGTGATTCTTTGAATGATCTTCCAAATCATTTTAATAATCAATTTGATCACGTTCAAACTACTGCTCTTGCATTTAAAAACGGCATTGATCTCGTGTGTGGATGTGCAAGAAAATCCACTCTAATAGCTTTGGAACAAGAACTAATCTCTGAGCAGGATATTGACAATGCATTGAGAAGGGTCTTCAAAACGAGATTCAAGCTTGGTATGTTTGATCCACCTGGGAGTAATCCCTTCGATGAGATACCTTTATCCATCATTGATTGTGATGAACATAGGAAACTCGCTTACGAAGCTGCGGTTAAGAGTATTGTTTTATTAAAGAACCAGGAGAAAATACTTCCTGTTAATTTCAATGATATTAATAGCGTTCTGGTGGTCGGGCCAACTGCAACAAGCATGGAGATATTAAATGCTAATTATCATGGCGTTAGTGCCAAGATGGTAACCGTTTTAGAAGGACTGATTAAAGCAATACCGGAAGGAATTCGTGTTCAATATCGGATGGGAATAGGTTTGAGAGATCCTAACGATCTTATTCTGGATTGGGCAATCAAAGAGGCTGGAGAATCAGACATAACGATTGCATGCTTCGGAAACACACCACAATTTGAAAGTGAAGAGGGAGATGCAATCTATTCAGAAGCCAACGGTGATCGTAAATCAATTGATTTACCTGGTAATCAGACTGAATACATAAAACGACTTTCCGCGACCGGCACCAAAATCATTCTGTGTTTGTCAGGTGGGAGCCCAATAAATATCGAAGCTATTCAGGACTATGTTGAAGCGATACTGATGATTTGGTATCCAGGAGAAGAGGGTGGAAATGCCGTCGCTGACATCATTTTTGGCAAAGCATCACCTTCTGGCAAACTCCCTATCACATTTATCAAGTCATTGGATGACATTCCTCAGTTTGAGGATTATTCCATGGTAGGAAGAACCTATCGCTTTGCAGATGGGAATGTTGATTTCCCCTTCGGCTTTGGTTTGAGTTATTCAGAGTTCTCATATTCTGATCTGCGTCTTTCAACAACTGTGATAACGCAAAATACTCCATTATGCGGTTCTTTTACATTAAAAAATATCGGCGATTTTGACGCCGACGAGGTTTGTCAAATCTATCTTGAGTATCCAGAAACTGCCTTTGGAATAAAAAAGCAGTTGGTAAATTTTAAAAGAATAGCTCTTAAAAAGAAGGAATCTACAGCTGTCGATTTTGAAATTCTTCCAGAACAACTATTGGTATGTAATCTGGAAGGGGATTTCATTCTGCACCAGGGTGAGTATAAGATTGTAGTTGGAGGATGTAGTCCTTGTAATGAAGGACTGATCAAAGGAGCACCAAATCCTATCACTGCTTCTTTCAAAATTGAGTAATAGAGCACCTTATAAACGAATGTTTAGTATAGAGGAGAATAAAATGAACGATAAATTTACCCCACAACCAGAACACAAGTTTACTTTTGGTTTATGGACAGTTGGATCAGTAGGACGAGATCCATTTGGTGAGCCAGTGCGTTCCCCTAAAACTCCAGCAGAGTTAGTTTATTTGTTGGCTGAAGTGGGAGCCTATGGTGTGAATTTTCATGACAATGACTTAATCCCAATTGATGCTACCGCTTCTGAAGAAGCTATTATCAAAAAAGAATTCCGAAAAGCCTTGGATGATACTGGCTTGGTTGTTCCAATGGCTACAACTAACCTGTTTGGGGATCCAGTTTTCAAAGATGGTGCCTTTACGAGTAATGATCCTAGTGTTCGTGCTTACGCACTACAAAAGACCATGCGAGCGATTGATTTAGGAGTCGAATTTGGCGCTGAAGTTTATGTATTCTGGGGTGGTCGTGAAGGTGTAGAAACTGATAGTGGCAAAGATCCTGTCGAGGCAATTAAGCGCACTCGTGAAGCAATAAACTTTTTATGCGAATATTGCCTAGATAATAAGTATGATCTGAAATTTGCATTGGAAGCCAAACCAAATGAACCGAGAGCAGATATTTACAACCCCACCACTGGTCACATGCTCGGTTTCATCGCAACTTTGGATTACCCGGAAATGGTTGGTGTCAACCCAGAGGTTGCACATGAACAAATGGCAGGACTAAACTTTATGCACGGTGTTGCTCAAGCCTGGGAGGCCGGGAAGCTATTCCACATTGACCTAAATGATCAATATCCTGGGCGCTATGACCAGGACTTGCGTTTTGGGTCACGTGATTTGAAAGCAGCTTTTTACCTCGTCAAATTCCTTGAAGATGTTGGTTATAGTGGCTCACGTCACTTTGATGCTCATGCTTACCGTACAGAAGATTACGAGGGTGTTAAAGCATTTGCTCGAGGTTGCATGCGCACATACCTAATCCTAAAGGAAAAGGCTGCTCAATTTAATGAAGATACCGAGATCCAAGCGATATTATCAGAAATCAATCAGGGAGACCCTGCTCTTGCATCAATTTTTGGCAAGTATTCAACGGAAAAAGCAGAAGCGATAAAAAACAAGGTGTTTGATCGTAAATTAATAGCAGCTCGTGGTCTTCAGTATGAACGACTCGATCAGTTAACGATTGACTTATTGTTAGGTGCACGATAACCGATTATTGTTCACCATTTTTTTGAGAAGGATGGCATATGGCGCACTTTTTAGGATTAGATATTTCTACTACCAGCAGCAAAGCATTAATAATTGATCATAACGGGCAGGTGTTAGGTACTGCATCCACCCCCCACAGCCTATCCTCCCCTAAACCTTTATGGTCTGAACAATATCCAGAACAGTGGTGGGAGGCTGTGGGTCAAAGTATTCGTGATGTTCTCTACCAGACTGGAATTTTATCAAACTCAATTGAGGCAATTGGTCTGACTGGTCAAATGCACGGTTTAGTTCTGTTGAATGAAAACGGGAAGGTATTGCGACCAGCAATACTGTGGAATGATCAGCGATGCCAATCACAGTGTGATGAAATTCACCGACGGATAGGCATGGAACGTTTTATTCAGATAAGTGGGAATGTTGCCCTGACAGGTTTTACAGCCCCAAAGATCCTTTGGATTGCTGAAAATGAACCAGAAGTTTATGCTCAGGCTAAACATGTCCTTCTGCCAAAAGATTTTATTCGCTATAAACTAACAGGCAATTTTGCAATGGATAAAGCAGACGGTTCAGGAACTGTATTATTCGATTTGAAAGCCAGAAATTGGTCTGATGACTTGCTTAAAGAACTTGGAATTCCACGTGTGTGGATGCCATTTACATTTGAGGGCACTGAAGTGACTGGTTATGTCAGTAAAACCGCTGCTGAACTAACTGGTTTAAAACAGGGCACTCCTGTTGTAGCTGGAGGCGGTGACCAGGAAGCTGGCGCAGTGGGAGTTGGGGCAGTCGAACCGAGTGTCATTGGATTGACAGTTGGAACCAGTGGAGTAATCTTTGCCACAACGTCGGAACCTCTGATTGAACCTGAAGGTCGGTTACATGCATTTTGCCATGCTGTCCCAGGACTTTGGCACTTTATGGGAGTTATGCTATCTGCAGCGGGAAGCTTGCAATGGTATCGAGATGCCTTGGCACCCCATCTTAGTTTTGATGAACTTTTACGAGAAGCAGAGAATGTGCCTGCAGGAAGCGAAGGGTTGATATTTTTGCCCTATTTGAGTGGAGAAAGAACCCCATATCCCGACCCGATAGCTAGAGGAGTGTTTCACGGATTGACTCTGAGACATACCCGTGGACATATAACCCGCTCAATCCTGGAGGGTGTAGCATTTGGCCTAAAAGATATTTTCAACCTGATTAAGGGTTCTGGGTTGAAGCAAACAAACCAGGCACGGATATCAGGCGGAGGAACCCAAAGTCTCCTTTGGTGTCAAATTATCGCTGATATCATCGAAAGTGAACTTGTTACTGTCAATACAATAGAAAGTGGTGCCTTTGGCGCAGCTTTGTTGGCCGGTGTAGGGCATGGTGCATGGGCAGATGTGAAAACTGCATGTCATGAGACAATTGAAGTTACCAGTAAGATTGATCCTAACCCTGCTGCTTTCGAAGTCTATCGTAAAAGGTACCAAGTCTATCAAGAACTCTACCCGTTATTGAAACATACATACCCTAAACTCATGTGACCCTGTTACCAGTACTTAATACATTTGTTATGTACAGGTTTTTCAAAAAGGAGTGGCTTGGATACCACTCCTTTACTTTTCGATTTAATAATTAATCGTGCTTTAAATATGGATATTTGGCAATGCAGAGCCAAACTGGCTGGAAGATATTCTTAAAAGCCACGAAGTGTAAAGTGTTCGAATGCCTATTGTCAGGAGGAACTTAAGGGTTTTGAACTTCCTGCCCCAAGTGGGTTAACTTCTCAATGCGATTGACAAAAAAGCACCTCTGAAAGATGCTTTTTTAGTGGAGATGGCGGGAATCGAACCCGCGTCCGAAAGATTAGACTCTCGAATGTCTACGAGCGTAGCAAGTTGTTCAGGTTCATTTGCTTTAAGATCAACTGCAGAACTACCAGCAAACTATTCGCTTGGACCCTAAGGTCCTCTTAGGGGCAGCCCGCGAATTGCCACCCAGCATTCTGACTTCTATGACATCCTTGCCGGATTCGGTCAGAAAAACGACTCCGGGGGACGTGGTCACGATCTGGTGACCATGCTATCTTCAATCAGCTTATGCAGCTAAAGGAAGAGTTACGTAACTTGTGCGATTGGCACTTGTTTTTTGTACTGATTTTACGAGGTCGGTACCTCTCGGCTCGCAATCCGGAACCAGCGTCTCCCGTCGAAACCTGGCATCCCCATGCATTCGCATTATAGCAAAACAAAAAGCTCTCTGCAAGTACAGAGAGCTTTTCTTACTAATTGATAATAAACTATTGGGGCTTAACCTGTTTTAGCTGATCAGCTAAGGTGGTGTTTCCAAATTCATTCAGTTTGTCAAATTCAGCCTGCACATCCAAAGAGGGATCGTCAACAACAGCAGCCATGACTACTTCGATCTCATCGCGAACAAAGTCATAACCAGGAACTGCGGGTTCGAATGCACCGTATTTCAGGAGATCCCAGGAAGCTTTGTAGGTTGGGTTTGCGGCCATGTAATCTGCCATCATATCTGCAACAGACTGGCGCACCGGGAAGTAACCGGAGGCTTCTGCCCAGAGTTTCTGGACTTCGGGGCTGGTGTAGTATTTCAGGAAGATCCAGGCAGCCAGTTGGCGTTCTGGTGTCGATTTAGGAATGGAAACAGATGCACCGTAGATGTCCTGTTTGGGTTCTCCACCATTGGTGGGAAGTGCGGCAACAGACCATTCGAAATTAGCGCCTTCGCTAACAGCTTTATCATAGTAAGGAAGACCAGAGCTGGAACCGACAGTGAAGAGCAATGTACCATTACCAAAGTCGCTTTGATCGCCGTATTTTTCGGAGACAAGACGAGCACAACCATCAGCAAATAAGCTTTGCATGAATTTGAATGCTTCAACGGCAGCAGGGCTGTTCAGGGTGTATTGGTTGGCTTCTGGATCATAAATATCGCCACCGAATGCGTAGGTCCAGGAAGCAAAGCGGCTGGTATCAACACTGAGCTGATAACCCATGGAGCCTTCGGCTTTGGCACCGCTGAAAGGAGTTTCTGCAGCTTTGCAGGTCATTTCACGAAATTCTTCAACAGTGGCAGGAGGAGCATCATAGCCTAACTCTTTCAGCCAATCCATGTTGTAGTACATCACTTCCATAGAGCGGTTAGGAGCAAGACCTAATCTTTGATTGCCATAGAGAGGATAGACATCCTGTTCAAAGAATGCAGGGATGAAGTCATCCTGATCTTCTTTGGGCATACCATAGACAGGATCATTGATGACGGTGTTCATGTCAAAGAATGAGTCTGCTAATTGATATGTAGCAATCTGGTTCTGATAACCAACGACGATATCAGGAACATCGGGGGTATTCAGAATAGCCAGCATCTTGGTGTAGATATCGCCATAACCACCGGCATATTCAGCAGTCAAGGTAATACCGTATTCGTTAGTCTCGTTAAAGCCATCAACAATTTTCTGCATGGCAGCTTCACGAGCTTCGCCGGTGTGTTGATGCCAGAAAACGATGTTTTGGGCTGGGGTAACTTTTGACCAGTCAACCGTGTCTCCACTATCAACTGGTGTGGTTTCTCCCTTGGGAGCGCAGGCGCCAATGGCAAGCGCAATCACCATGATCAAGGAAAGAACGATAAACAACTTTTTTCTCATTTTTCAAAACCTCCATTTTGAACTTTATAAATTTGATATCGAGATATTTCTCGTATCTTTTATACAATCATACTACCCTTTCAGACCTGTAGTCGCTATCCCTTGAGTGAACTGCTTTTGGGTCAGGAAGTATATAACCAGGATTGGCACAAGAGATATCACCGCGCCAGCCATAAGCAAATGTGTTTGCGGTCCTGCCTCTTGTACAAAGCTCCACAAGCCCACCATGATCGGTCTCCAGGTATCCTTGGTAGTCGCAAGTAAAGGCCACTGGAATGCATTCCATGAGCCAGTAAAACCAAACAGCAAAACAGTCATGATCGGCGCTTTACTGATCGGCAAAACAACCTGAATCAGGAATCGAAGATGGTCCGCGCCATCAATCCGAGCCGCATCCCATAGTTCGTTAGGAACCTGGGCAAAAAATTGTCTTAGCAGAAAGATGCTAAAAGCATTTGCAATAAATGGTACCGTGAGAGCCCAGTAAGTGTTAAGCCATGATTGTCCTGGCAAAGGCAAAATCTTGCCGCTGATCATCAAATAGTTCGGAATCAATGTTACAGACTCAGGGATCATCATCGTGGCCAAAAAAAGACCGAAAATAATATTCTTGCCCTTGAAATCAATTCTTCCAAAGGCGTAACCGGCCAGAATTGATGTAATGAGCAAACCTGCCAGGGTTCCGAGTGTTACCAAAACACTGTTCATAAAATATTTCGAGAATTTTGCCTGATTCCAGGCATCCATGTAATTGACCCATTGCGGTACTTTTGGAACCAGCTGTCGGGTTAAGGTTTCACCCAATGTCATCAGGGAGCTGGAAATCATCCAAAAGAAGGGGAAGATAAAAATTAGGGCTCCTCCAATCAATGTTGCATAGATCAGCACTTTGCCAACATAATAGAAAGGCGATCTCTTAGCACGGTTACTAACCGTAGAAACTGGATTTGAAGTAGCCTTATCCATAAAACACTCTCTCTCCCATGAGTTTATTCTGTGCCAGCGTTAACCCCAAAATAACCATAAAGAGAACAATAGCCTGGGCTGTGGCGACACCATACTGATTTGCTTTGTAAAAATTGTCAAAAATCAAGACACTTGCTGTGACAACAGTATCACGTGCGCTAGGCGTCCACAAGACGAAAATGTGGTTGAATGCTTTAAAGGTGCCAATAAATCCAATCAGTGTCAGATAAAAGGTTGTTGGTGAAAGCAGAGGCATGGTTATGTGTCTAAACATCTGAACTTTGGTCGCCCCATCAATTTCAGCTGCCTCATAGGTTTCTTTTGGAATATTTCCTAGGCCAGCCAGGAATATGACTGAGTTGTATCCAACAAATGACCAAATGCCATAAAGCATAATTGTTACCAATGCCAGGCTTGGGCCAGCAAGAAATCCTGATAGATTGAGACCTAAAAGATTCAATAATGGGCGTGGTTCAAAACGCCATTTTTGTGGACTAATTCCAAACCAGCCAAGTACAACGTTTGCGATTGAGGTCTCTCGTAATGAGAAAATTATTTGGAAGACAACAGCGGAAGTTACAGAAGGGGTCACATAAGGCAAAAAGTATATCATCCGAAAAACATCTTTACCGATAATATCCTGATAGAGCATAAAAGCCAGGATCATACCGAGAATTACTTCAGCCGGAACCGTACCAAGTGCGTAATACAATGTAATGATCAAAGATTTTAGAAAACTTTGATTACCAGTTTCGAACATTTGCCCCCAGCCAGTAACGAATATGACACCACCAACGATAAAAACAATCGCTGCTAAAATTTTTGCAATTTGTTGTCTTTGAGAAACAGACTTGAAAGCATCATTCCAAAGCCAAAAGGATGCAATGATTAATGCAATGCCAGCTACAGTAATAAGAAAATTCGTCCAACTACCAAAAATCAACATATAGTTGGCATCACCGATGAATGCGCCCTTGGTAACCCTCCAATTGAAAAGGCTCATGTAGAAAGAGTAGCCAATTGGAAATAAACCGAAAACAAGAATAATGACAAATGCGGGTAGTACGAACAAATAGCCTGTTACTTGTTCTCTGGTCTTAAGCTTTGAAAGCGTTGTACCAGTTTTTATAGGCTGTGAACTAAGGCTTGCTTCAGTCAAAGAGAACTCCTCTCTAGTTCATATTGATTCTTCATCAAACATTGATTATAAAACAATATTCTGAAAATTTATACTTTGTTGTTAACATTCTATTCAAAAATCGCCCATATGGTTCCATTTTACTCTATTATAACCATTGCAAGGAGCGATCCAGGAAATTTGTCGGTCACGATCACGAAAGTATTTTCATCTAAAACAACGAGACCTTCCCAATTTCGGGATTCGCCGTTAGCTAATAATTCAAGATATAGGGGAGTTTCATCAATTAGTTCCATCCTTTCAAAATTTAACCGAAACTTAACCAAACGTTCGACGCGTTGGTCATTTTCGTGGCTTCCTGGGAGTCCAAATCTGTCAGAAACAGCATCTGCTTCAACCTTTAAATGCTCGTCTCCATGGAAAAAGTAATTGATTGCCCAAAACTTGCCATTCTCGTTCATCAGGCTCGCGTCAGTAATTCGATAATTTATCGAGTCGATAGGCATTTCTTCGATGATATTTAGGTCACGGTCGATTTTTAGAACTATTGGATCCTTATTCACGCTTTCACCATACTGTTCATACAAAGCATAAATATATTCCCCGTCGCTCGTGAGAGCTTCATAACTGGCATTTGAGTAGTTGTTTTGTTGAGGCAATTCTATAGTTTTGTCTTTATCCAAAGCGATCATAATATCATCTGGTCCACTACCTTCAACAGAACCTTTAACCATGTAGGATCTCATCGGATTCCCGCCACGAGTTTCAATAGTTAGATAGACATCATCTTCGAGGAATAGAATGGATTCAAAGCCTTCAAAACCTTTCAAAGTTTTGGACAGTCCTCCATCATCGAATGGGATATCAAAAAAGTTCAGTCTTGAACTATTGTCATCTTTCCAATTAATCAGGTCGCCTCTTTGAATACCATAAAGCAGACCTGGCTGATTTCCCGTGATGCCATTTGGATATTGCGGTAAAAGCACCATGACATCACCATGCCAACCCAAACCGGAATATTCAAGCATTGGGGAAGAAAGCTTTTCCGGCAAAGGGATTTCCATGACAGCATATTCCAAAGCCCGTATAGGATCCGATTGTTCGCCTCTAACTTCCTTATCAGACTTTCTACACGCAGCTGCTGCAATAATAACGAATAATGCTAATAATACTCTTGTAAAATAGGTTCTAAATTTATTCATAATAGCCAAAATCAAAAATAGCTAAAACAGGATCGTGATCACTGATTTGTTCTTTTGCGGGCAGAACGGAATTAATATTCAGCACCATAAATTCCCTCATCTGCTTTAAAAAAGAATCTGAAACCAAGATCTGGTCCATGATCTGCCCATTGCCTTCATGGATGTAAGTAAACCATAGGTCAGTCGAGATCGTATCAAATAAATTATTCAGTTGTTCTCCTTTCAGGCTTGTGATCGCTTCGGACCATGGAAAGTCGTTCATATCTCCAGCCACCAATATCCTGGCATTCGGATCTAATTCCAAAATATCTTTCACAAATCCATTCACAGCCCTGGCTTGCGCGATGCGCTGTCGTTCGCTTGCTAAGTCAGGCGGTTGTTGATCACCATAAAGCGGTCCGTCTGGACCCTTGGAATTAAAGTGCACGCCAATAACAAAGAAGTTCTGATCATTGAACTGAAACTGGGCGATGATCGGTTTTCGGCTTTGCCTGAAGTCAGAATTGTTTGGCCAGATCAGACCTGGGTTTTGATCTAAAACCAGATCCTGACCTTCTCCTATCAGACCAACTTCAGTTTCAGCTGAGCCGGCAGGAGCGGATAAGAACTTTAAACCCCGATCAAGGCGATAAAGAATGACTACCCGAATGTTCCCACCTTTTACACCGCCATCGGCATTTCGAATTGGGTCAATGTTGAACCAATAATACTCAGCCCCACCACTTGAGCGAATCGCGTCACACAAGGCGCGCAGGTTTTCATCTGCGCTGGTTGTTTGAGAATCCATGCGACCATCATCGTCCATTATTTCCTGCAATATAAGAATGTCCGGGGAATAAAGAGTTTTACTGATCGTGGCAGCAATTTTCTTTAGCCTTTCCAGGTCTTCGTTATGGCTCAAATTCAGAACATTGAAACTCGCGACAGATATTTGCTTATCAGTCGGATCGATCTCTGGCATGGTCAAATGCTTTTCCAAAATATCACCAGCTTCAAAAACCAGCTTTTCAGTTGGCATGATGCGGTAATTGGCAAAATCGTATCCAACGATACCAATAATTGGCTGAGTCGAATGATCACCGAGTTTGATTTTAGGCATAGAGATAAAAGTATCATCAAGCAACAGACGCTCAGGATTTGGGTCGTCTGGTGTAAGCAGCAAAACACCCTCTTGGTTTAGCCCGGAAGCGTTCTCGCCCATATCAGCCAGGACAAATACTTCGTTATAGCCATTCACTGATGAGATTGCGACAGCATTATTGATCTGAACACGCATTGATTCAAGGCTTTCGAAAAAGTCCATGCCGTCTTCTTCCGGATCAAAAAGTGCTGTACTTCGTCCAACATTACCGTTCACGTCATTCTCAATGATCCGGTCCGGTATCGTCAGACCGCCATTTCCTAATACGATCGGTTCAGGTAATTCTTGATCATTTTTTACAACTTCCACTTTTGTAGTGCGTAAAGTTGTAATGGTTAGAGAATTTTCACCAACACCAGCAGGGTTGTATTCTCGGACAGTCCCACTTTCGATCACAACCTGATCGCCTGTTTTCACTTTGGCAAAAGCCTTCAGATCAACATAAATGCCCTCAGATGTGCGTGGATCATCGTCCGGGTAGATTTCCTGCAAGTAGAAGCCGCCTCCATCAATAGCAGTGACAATCCCTTGCACGCAAGCGACTTCTTTTCCATCATAAGGTGAGCGGTGCTGGCTGCCCTGTATCTCATGAATTGCTAAATAGGGAGTGCCTTTGCCGCAATCACCAACAATGATTGATTCGCTAACAGTCTCTTTTGGAACCTGACAAGCTGAGATTGCGAAAAACAAGGTGAAAAATAGTAGGATGTTTCTGTAAGATCTCATTTGTTACCTGACATTTGTTGAGCATTTGTCTTATTGTACTTTAGAGGAAAGCGATTCATGAAAATCTTTCAGGAATGGTTTAGAATTCAGGCTATGGAAATTCATGCAGCTATTTCAAAAGTTGATCGTTATTCATCCAGCCAACAGGGGAACAAGGCTGAGATAATTGAAAGACCAAATGGTGGCATATCCATTGTGATGGCTGAAGGAAAGCTAAGTGGGAAACGCTCCCAGGCTGTTACCATGAAAGCAACGCATGATGTTTTGAATCTGATATCAGAAGGCGTTCATGATGGCGCTGCCGCCAGAGTCGTTCTGTCCCGCATCAAAAATGAACATCACGAAAAGGCAAATGTCGCTATCTCAATATTGTCCTGTGATCTTGATACAAAGACAATCGTAATTACCAAGAACAATTTGATTCCGATTCTGATTTGCAACCAGGACGATAATCGTTTTCTGCCAATCGATTCTGATCCAGAATCCTTGAAATATGACCCATCTGTCTATCAATTTGAACTTGAGCTCGGACAGATCTTTGTGCTTTTTTCTGAGGGCATCTTTAATGCCGGCAGACAGGATGATAACCCAATCGATTTCCTTCTTACGATAGGTTCTCTAGTTGAAGAAAGCGATCAACAAACAAGCGCGCAGGAATTTGCAGATTTTTTACTCAAACAAGCCATTTCTCACGATTCCGGTCGTCCGAAAGATGATATGACTGTTGTGGTGCTAAAGACCTCACCCGCCACCCAACGAGAGATTCGTCGTGAATATGTTTGTTTTCCAATTAAAAAGAATTTAAAGGAGATGTAGAATGCGAGAAGATGCCATTTTGATTACCGGAGCCAATGGAGAGATTGGACATGGTCTTATTGACCATCTTTCAAAAGAAGGTTGTTCAATTGTGGCTTTGGATCTCAATCCAATGGATTCTGCTCTCAAATCTAAGGTAAATTTTGCTTACGTAGCTGATATTCTTGATAAAGAGAGTTTAAGGAAAATTTTCTCCGAGCATAAGATCCGCACAATTTATCATCTTGCATCGATTCTTTCTACCAAAGCTGAACACAACCCGGAGTTGGCACACCGAATAAATGTTGAAGGAACGCTGAATCTCTTACAACTTGCTATGGATCAAAGCAAAGACGCCGGAAGAGCTGTTAAATTCATCTATCCCAGTTCAATCGCTGTTTATGGTCTTCCAAACCTTGTGATTAAAGCAGAAGTCGGAAAAGTATGTGAAGATCAATTCAATACACCTACTACAATGTACGGTATCAACAAGCTTTATTGTGAAAACCTGGGCAGGTACTACAGCAAACACTATCGCCAATTAACCGAAGAATTAAGTCCAGAGGAATCAATCGATTTTAGAGCAATTCGTTTCCCTGGTCTAATCAGTGCTCAAACAATGCCTACCGGTGGAACCAGTGATTATGGTCCCGAAATGCTTCATGCCGCCGCTAAAGAGGAAGAATACGACTGCTTTGTCAGACCAGACGCTGTTTTGCCATTTATGGTCATGCCAGATGCTGTTAATTCGTTGATCCAACTTGAAGCTGCGGATCGTAGCCAACTGACAAAAACAGTTTATAACGTCACCAGTTTCAATCCGAGCGCTCAGGAAATTTACGACATCACTATCTTAGCCTTTCCCAAGGCTAAAATAACTTTCGCGCCTGATATGCATCGTCAGGGAATTGTTGATTCCTGGCCTGCTGATATTGACGATTCAGCAGCTCGCCGTGACTGGGACTGGCAACCTGACTACGATATTGAACGAGCTTTCATAGAATATCTGATACCTACCATTCGTGAAAGGTATGAATGAGGTAGTAAATGCCAATCTATGAATATCAGTGCCAAAATTGTGGGCGTAAATTCGAACTATTACGGTCTTTCTCAGAAGCTGATTCACCAACCAGCTGCGAAAACTGTAAAGACAGCAATGTTAAACGCATGCTCTCCAAAGTAAATTCTTTTAGTGATGGTGTAAGCTTAAATTCAAATAGCTCGTGTTCAGGATGCACATCGGGTTCTTGTACAGGTTGCGGAATGGGATAATGACTACTCACTATTATCAGAACAAAACTGCACTTATTACTGGTGGCTCCAGTGGGATTGGGCTGGCTTTAGCTAGTCGTCTTTTGGAATTTGGAGCCAGCGTCACCTTATTGGCCCGAAATCAGCAAAAGCTGGTCAATGCAAAGTCATCCCTTCTGTCCGTTAATGAAAATTTCGTAGTCAATACTATTACAGCCGATGTAACCGAAGTGGATTCGCTACACAAAAGCCTTTCAGTTTATCAGGCTCAGCATGGAACACCCGACATTTTAATCAATTCCGCAGGCGTAGCCAGACCAGGTTATGTCGAAGAATTACCACTCGAGGTCTATCGTTGGACAATGGATATTGATTATCATGGCACAGTCAATATGGTCAAACTATTTTTGCCAGGCATGTTGGAGCGTGGGTCTGGCCATATAATCAATATTTCTTCGATGGCAGGTATCGTTGGTGTTTTCGGATACACGGCATATTCAGGAGCCAAATTTGCGGTAAAAGGCTTCAGCGATGTTTTGCGTTCCGAATTAAAACCAAGAGGCATCAAAGTTTCGGTTGTTTTTCCTCCCGATACAAATACTCCACAATTAGCCTGGGAAGATCAGTTCAAACCAGAAGAAACCCGCATTATCTCTGGAACCTCCAAACCTATCAGCGCTGATGAGGTCGCCAACTGGGCACTTAAGCAAGCTGCAAAAGGTAAATATGCAATTGTCCCAGGAACTGAAGCAAAACTTTTGTACCTATTGGCAACGAGATTAGGAGACTGGGTCTATCCGATTCTTGATTTGATGGTCAAGGACGCGATCAGGAAAAAATCGAAATAATTTGTTATTAAATTCAATGGATATCAACGACACGCTCGAAGAATGGCTGAAAGAATCACAGTTTTTCAAAAACATTGCCTTTCGCCAGATTTCGCCACCGCGTGAAGCAAGGTTCTTACCATTTCCTGAACAAATACCTCGGCAAATTCAAAACCTTCTAATAAATAAAGGAATCGCATCGCTCTATTCTCATCAGGCAGAAGCGATTGAAGCAATTTCAAATGGTGAAAATGTAGCCCTTTCAACAGGCACATCCAGTGGAAAGAGCCTTTGTTATTCAATCCCAATTTTAAGCCGGCAATTAAGTGATCCAGGAGCAACAGCCTTACTGCTTTTCCCAACTAAGGCTCTAACAAACGACCAATATTATGCTTTCGCTGATTTTTCGAAAGCTTTACCAGGAAAAACAATGATTCCTGCCATTTACGATGGCGATACTCCAAACAATCAACGCTCCACTATACGCAAGTACGCAACAATTCTAATGTCCAACCCAGATATGTTGCATCAGGGTATTCTACCCCATCACACCAATTGGGCGAAATTCTTTTCCAAACTCCGCTATATCGTAATCGATGAAATGCACATTTATCGAGGGGTTTTTGGCTCACATTTTGCCAATCTGATCCGCCGGCTAAAACGCATCAGCGCTTTTTATGATTCTTACTCCCAGTTTATTCTCACTTCAGCCACAATCGGTAATCCAGAGGAACTGGCTTTCAGTCTGATTGAACAACCAGTGCGATTAATTACAGAAGATGGCTCTCCCAAAGGAGAAAGTACTTTTCTAATCTTCAACCCACCTTTTGTCGATGAGAAACTTGGTATTCGCAAGAGCAGCATCGATTATGCGGTACATTTCACCCAGCACCTTATTAGAAAAAACCATCAAACGCTCATCTTTGCCCGTACCCGCAGAACAGTTGAGACCTTGCTTGCTTATCTACGCAATCGATTGTCAAAGTCAGAACAAGATCTCGTGCGTGGTTATCGGAGTGGTTATTTAAAATCGGAACGCAGGGAAATTGAGGATGGTCTCAAATCAGGGAACTTAAAAGCTGTTTTCTCCACTTCCGCACTTGAATTAGGCGTTGATATCGGCGATCTGGACGCAGTCATCCTTGTTGGCTTTCCGGGCACTATTGCCACTGCGAGGCAACGTATGGGTCGCGCCGGACGTGAACAACAGCCCTCGCTCGCCATATTGATCGTGACAAACGAAGCAATGGATCAATATCTGGCTAATCATCCTGAATACTTGATTGAAAAGAATCCTGAACACGCGCTCATCGACCCGCAATATCTGATCATCCTGTTGCAGCACATACGCTGCGCGGCATTTGAACTGCCTTTTCGCGTCAATGAGGGCTTTGGCGCGATGAGCGCGGAAGACCTGTCCCAATTTCTCGGGCTGCTTGAGGCATCAGGCGTCATCGTGCGTCAGGGTCAGGATTATTATTGGCTCGCAGATCAATATCCAGCTGCAGAGGTCTCTCTTCGTTCCTCTTCTCCTGACATTGTCAGTCTGAACCTAATTAATAATTCAGGCGAAACGAAACTAATCGGTCAGGTGGACGCGAACACCGCCCGTTGGTACGTACATAAGGACGCAATTTATCTTCACGACGCGGAAATGTACAAAGTCCTGGACCTTGATCTGGAGCAAGGAATCTGCTTTTTAGAAGCCAGTCAGGCGGATTACTACACAATCCCAGTGATCAACACTAATATCATTAATTACCAGCTCAATTCGTCTGTGAACTATCAAAACTTCACTGCCAATTTCGGTAAACTGGACCTGGAAATTTCGATCAATTCTTTCCAGAAAAAACGCTGGATGACCAACGAGCCGCTCGGACAGGGAGAGCTGGATATGCCTCCACAAGCCTTGCATACAAGTGGTTTTTGGTTGGGTTTGCTTCCATCCTATATTGATAAACTGCGCGAGCATAACTTATGGGGCTCCGATCCGAATGTTTATGGACCAAATTGGCAAGACCTGCGGCAAAGAATCATTATGAGAGACGCAAACATTTGCCGTGGATGCGGTAATCGATTTGAAGGCTCTCAATTGCACGTCCATCATCTGGTACCCTTCAGAAATTTTGAAGATCCCGCTATTGCCAATCAGGCTTCCAACCTGATCAGCCTTTGTTCTGCCTGTCATCGTAAAGCTGAAGTTTCAGTAATGATCCGTAGTGGTCTGGCTGCCAGCGCCTACGCGCTCAGAAGTATGGCGCCTCTTCTAATTATGTGCGATCGGGAAGATATCTCTCTCATTACAGAAACCAGGTCAATCCTTAATGAGGGTAATCCAGCCATTTTGGTTTACGACAATATTCCAGGTGGAATCGGGCTTTCCAAAAAACTATATGATCTGCGAAATCTATGGTTAGACCATGCCATTGAAATTATTCAGGAATGCAATTGTGAATCAGGCTGCCCCGCTTGTGTCGGTCCCGTCGGAGAACCAGGTTATGGAGGGAAAAAAGAAGGTCTGGCTTTGTTGCGAGGATTACGTGATGGCTGATTGGTCAAAACTCTCAGAAGAGCTGAAAAAGTTGGGAGTACAGCATGGTGCAGAACAGCTTTCTCCTCCACGGAAAAAAGATTCAAAGCCAATTGAAAGTCTTGTCCATGGTCGAGATATTCAAACAGTCTATGGTAATGTCTTCTCCGTGAATAGAAGTTTTACCTCTGATTATCACCACGGCGAAATTCCAATTCAGCCATTTTCTGATAAAAATGTCCTCTGTCAGTGGGCTGGTGCTCCCATCCTGGCTGATAGAGACATATCCTCCTTTGTTTTTCTTGACACGGAAACAACCGGACTCTCGGGTGGAACCGGCACGATCGCTTTCATGATTGGCGCGGCAAGGGTAGTCGGTTCGCAGCTTCAGGTCGAGCAGTTCTTTTTACGCAATCCAGCCGAAGAAAAAGCCCAGTTGTCAGCTTTGGCTTCATTTGTTGAGGGCGCCAGCGCTATCGTCAGTTACAACGGAAAATCCTTTGACCTGCCAATCATCAATACCCGCTATGTTCTTAATCGGATCAAAAATCCTTTTCTCGATTTTGAACATTTTGATCTATTGCACATCGCCCGCCGTGTATGGCGGCGCCGTCTCAAACAATGCAATCTTGGCAAGATTGAAAAAGAGATCCTGGGCTTCTTCCGGAGTGGTGTAGATATTCCAGGCTATCTGGTACCAGAGTTTTATCGCGATTACCTTCTGAAAGGCGATGCAAGCCAAATCCCAGGAATCTTTTATCATAACGAAAACGATGTCCTTAGTTTGCTTGCACTCTTTAATGTTCTCGCGGATATCCTGGAAAATCCTAGCATTGAGCACCTGCCCCATGCGCAGGATCGCCTTTCAGTCGGTTTATTAATGGAGGATCTCCAAAAGAACCACATTGTTGAACAAATGTACGCGAATGATCCAGACGAGTTCACAAACATGGAAGAAAAAATCCTCACTCTCATGTTACAGGCAAATTTACATAAGCGTAACAGGGATTTCAACAAAGCCATTCCTATCTGGGAGGAGGCACTTGAACTCGGTTCTTTTAGAGCAGGGATTCAATTGGCAATGTTTTATGAACATCAGTTAAATAAAATCTCACAAGCGATTTATTTCACCCAGGAATCTAAGAGATTGATTGATTCAACAGAAAAAACGCATTTAAAAGAAAAGCTGCTTTGCGAAATAAATCATCGTTTAAATAGGTTATTCTCCAAATTACCTGGTGGAAAAGATTCGGGAACAAGTCATTAAAAGGTTTTAATACAAATGTTGCAGTATTGTCTTATGTCTTTTCGGATGACTATCGCTTCCGACCAAATTGAGCTCCTGATCAAGCTTAAGAAGAATAGAGTCAGATATACCTTCGCTCCTAATGATCACATGGCTTCTTTCTAAGCAGCTTGAAATATAGCCCAGATAGTAGCAATACCATTGCCTTGCTGGTACAATAGTGTAGCTGAAAAGTCTATTTTTTAAGGAGAAATCGTATGTCCGGACATTCACATTGGTCCACAATTAAGCGCAAGAAAGGTGCTGCCGACGCTAAGAAAGGTGCTGTCTTCACGCGCCTCGCACGTGAAATCGCTTTGGCTGCCCGTCAAGGTGGTGGCGATCCCACCATGAACGTCAGTCTGGAACTTGCTATCGATCGTGCCAAAGCAAGCAATATGCCCAAGGATAGCATTGAACGAGCCATAAAGCGCGGTACTGGTGAAGATAAAGACAGCGCTGAACTTGAAGAAATCACCTATGAAGGCTACCTGGGGCGTGGTACAGCTGCCATTATCGAATGCGTTACCGAGAACCGCAACCGCACCGTTGCTGACCTTCGTCATATTTTGACTAAAGGCGGTGGGGATCTGGCAACCAATGGATCGGTTTCCTGGCAATTTGAACGCAAAGCTGTCTATACAATCACAAATGATGGTAAATGTTTTGACAAGGCTTTTGAAGCCGCGCTTGAAGCAGGTGCTGATGATGTCGTCGAAGAAGAAGAGTATATTGAAATTATCGGTGCTGCTGAAACTTTTAAAGCCATTCACGATAGTGTTGTTGCGGCTGGTTTTCATATTGAAGATGCTGGTCTTCGCATGATTCCAAACCAGGAAGTTGAGTTGGATTTTGATCAGACTGTCTCAGTTCTTAAGTTGATCAACACCCTTGAAGAAAATGATGACGTCCAGAATGTCTACACGAATTTGAAATTCGGAGATGAGCACTTAGAGGCACTGTAAAACTGCAATGATCGTTTTGGGAATTGACCCTGGCATCGCGATCACTGGCTATGGATTCCTTCGATTGAACGAGCGAAACGAGCCTGAAATGATCAACTATGGCGTCATTAATACAACGGCTGAGAAAGATACTTCCAGCCGTTTACTTTCCTTGTATCGGGAGTTAAGCGCCTTGATCGAAAATTACCAGCCTACTCATTGCGCCGTAGAAAGACTCTTTTTTGTAAAGAATCAAAAAACAGCCATGGCAGTTAGTGAGGCGCGTGGTGTCATTAGTCTTTGCCTGGCTCAACATCAATTGCAGATGGAGGAATATTCACCAAGTGTTGTCAAACAAGCCGTAACATCCTATGGCAACGCTGATAAAAAGCAAGTGCAGGAAATGGTAAAACTAACTCTCCAACTCGAGGAAACACCGCAACCGGACGATGCAGCCGATGCCCTTGCTATCGCGCTTTGTCATCTGGGACACCTGCAATTGTTGTAGCTATCAGGAGAATTGTGATCACCAGCACCAGCAACCCGCATATTAAAGCCATTCGAAAACTACCTGAACGAAAAGAACGTGAAAATACCGGTTTGTTCTTAGCAGAAGGCTTGCGCGTTGTCGGTCAGGCTTTTGATTCTGATGCGGAAATAGTTGAGCTAATTGTTAGCCCTGAATTCTTGATCAGCGAATTTGGCAGGCAACTGGTGCAAAATTGCCTGGATGATCCCCAAAACGATATCCAATTAACTGAGGTTTCACCAGAGGTTTTTGTATCAATTGCTCGGAAGGATAAACCTCAGGGTATCGCTGCTGTCATAGCTCAAAAATGGACAAGCCTCACTCAATTTACAGGCTTATCTGAAGGCACTATCGTCGCTCTGGAGGCTGTCCAAAACCCTGGTAATCTTGGAACGATTCTAAGAACCTGTGACGCAGTTGGCGTAAAAGCGTTACTCTTGTTGGATAATTCTACTGATCCCTACGATCCTGCTGCTGTTAAAGCTTCCATGGGTTCGATTTTCACCATCCCAATGATTCGGGCGAATTTTGAAGATTTGGAATCATTTCTGAGTAAAAACCCTCATGTGGAAGCAATTGGCACATCAGATAAGGCGACCAGCGACTATTATGAGTTTGCATACCCCAATCCCATTCTATTGATGATGGGTTCTGAGCGGGAAGGTTTATCTGAAAACTATGCGCAGCTTTGTCAAAGCCTCATTAGCATCCCCATGCTTGGGGCTTGTGATTCTCTAAATCTTTCTGTCGCGACAGGAATCCTTTTATATCAAATTTATCAATCCCACAAGATGAGGCACAAATGATCTATTCACTTTCTGGAAAAATTTTTTCAATTACAAATGATTCAATTATCCTTGATGTTAATGGGGTAGGTTTTGAAGTCTTTGTCAACAAGAATTTATTAGATAATCACCAGATTGGCGATCATTTGCTGTTGCTCATTCACATGGTCATTCGACAGGATCTTTTGGCACTCTATGGCTTTGAAAGCAACGAGGAAAAGTCTGTCTTCAACCTACTGATTGGTGCAGATGGTGTTGGACCAAAACTGGGAATGGCAATTCTCTCCAATCTTTCGATGGATAATATTCGTAACGCCGTTTTAGCAGAAAAACCTGAATACTTTGTTCGTGTTCCTGGTGTCGGCAAAAAAACTGCCCAAAAAATTATCATTCATATGCAGGGCAAATTCCCTGACATTGCAGGTTATGTACAAACTGACACGCGTTCTGGCGACGATGAAGTTATTGATTCTCTGGTAGCGCTTGGTTTTAGCGTAGTAGAAGCCCAAACAGCTGTACAAAGCATCCCGAGAGATTTCAGTGAAGATATTGAAGAGCGATTACGTTACGCCTTGAAATTCTTTTCCACTCCCTAAGCTTTTCTGAGATGGAATAATGGTAGAATTGAAACACCTTTAACAATACAGGACCAAAATGGCGCTCTCACGAGAATTAGGAATAGATTTAGGAACATTCAACACACAAATCGCAGAAGGCAACCAGATCCTGATCCAGGAACCGACTATTGTCGCAATCGTTGTTGATGAAATGAAACTGGTTGAATACGGAACAACCGCCCTGAGTATGTTGGGGCGTGTACCTGATTTGATCGAAGTTGTCAGACCTTTGCGTAATGGCGTGATTGCCGAATACGAATTGACTGAAATATTTTTGAAAGAACTTATTCGCAAGGTAACTGGTCCAACACTCTTTTTCCGTCCTCGCCTGGTAATCTCAACCCCTTACGGTGTTACCAGTGTTGAAAGACGCGCCATTCAGGAAGCAGGTCTGGGGGCTGGCTCGCGCGAGGTATACCTGATTCCACAACCTCTGGCAGCTGCGATTGGAATTGATCTGCCAATCAACACGCCAACTGGAAACATGATCATTTCTCTCGGGGCGGGCACAACGCAAGCCGCTGTTATTTCAATATCTGCCATCGTCAGCGCTGAAACAAGCCGTACCGCTGGATTGCGCTTCGATGAATCAATCATAAGTTATGTTAGAAAGAAATATGGCCTTATCATTGGTCAAACCACCGCGGAACAACTCAAACTGAATATTGGCGCTGCGATTCCAACAGAAGAAGAACAAATGATGGAAATCCAGGGTCAGGATCAGGTTACAGGCTTACCCAAAGCTGCGCGCCTTACTACTAACGAAATTGTGGAAGCAATGCAAGCGCCCCTTGAGGACATTGTGACAACTATCCGTCGGGTACTCGAAAAAACACCTCCAGAGCTTATTTCCGATATTATCGATCGTGGTGTGGCTCTATGTGGTGGCACGTCCCTGATGAAAGGACTTGATAAATATCTTACTGTTGCTCTTGACATCCCCGCGTATGTAGTAGAAAACCCCGTCACCTGCACAGTTGAGGGTTTGGCTCGCGCTTTCCCTATTCTGGACGTTATCCTTCGCAGTCAATCACGATAATTATTCCAGGTAATAAGCCATTTTCTGCAGTTTTGAGACGGGGTCAACTGTACATACTTTTACGTCCTCAGGAACTTCCAGAGTGACAGGGGCATAATTAAGTATTGACTTTATGCCACATTTGATCAAACGATCACAAATTGTCTGAGCCTGCTCTGCAGGAACGGTTATCACAGCGATTTTGATATTGGACGAACAGGCATATTGTTCCAGGTCATTGACATCCTGGACAACAATTCCGCCTATCCTTTTACCAATTATCGATTTTGAAGAATCAAAGGCTGCAATGATCTCGAATCCCTTTCGTGGAAAACCATCATAATGCAGTACGGCTTCTCCGACATGACCAACACCAACGACGAGCATTTTCCAAATTTGGTTTAAATTCAGGATAGACCGCAGCGATTCCATCAAATATACAATCTCATATCCAGTCCCTTTTTTTCCAAAACCACCGAAGTAGGCGAAGTCGCGTCTGATTTGAGAAGAGGTGGTTTTTAAAATTTCGCCTAATTCTTTTGATGAAATCGTGCTTCTGCCCTCTCTGAGAAGTTGATTCAGTTTTTGAATATATGATGGCAATCTCGCGATGACAACTTCAGGAACATTGGAATTATTCATAATCACCTTAAATTTAATAACAAAAAGTTTAATATCAATTTTAGATTTGATGATATTATCATCATAAGCAATATTATATGGGGTTTTCCCAATTTTCCTGAGGTACGCTTTATAAAGAAAACCTCTCAAAGGAGAAAGTCATGAAAACAGGTAGCATCGTCTCTTACATTCTCGCCGCAATTTCGATAATTCTGTCGTTTTTGTTCATTTTGGGTTCATTTAGTCCTGATGGCAGTCCAGCTTGGCTTGTCGTAGGAATTATCGGGCTTTTAATAGGTTTTGCGTTGATTTTTGCTGGTGTTAGACTATCCTCTAAAGCCAAAGCTGCCGAAGCGAACTACACATTAAATGTAAATTTGCCAGGAAATGTGCAGCTTGACACCGTAAAATGCCAATCCTGTGGCGCGCCATTGGCTTCAGATGATATTGAGATTGTCAATGGAGCGCCAATGGTCAAATGCCATAGCTGCGGCACTGTTTACCAACTAACAGAGGAGCCAAAATGGTAAATCGTAAACAATTCTTAAACATCCTTTTACTTTTCATAGCGCTTATCCTGGTACTGACCCCATTAACCAGAGCAAGTGCTCAAACATACCGTTTCACTCTCCCAGTTTATGAAGTCGAAGCATACATTGAGGAGGATGGGAGCGTCACGCTCTACTATTACATGGAATTCCTGAACGATCCAAATGCCAGCCCACTCGATTTCGTTGATCTGGCACTGCCTTACGCAAAGTATGATTTGCGCAACATTGAAGCAACAATCAACGGCAATGCAATGCCGGAAGTCAATAATTCTGCATATGTTCACGGTGCCGAGTTGGCGTTAAAAAAGCACGCCATTCCACCAGGACAATCTGGCACTGTTATCGCCACGGTTAAAGGTATTACAGATATTCTCTTCCCCTATGATCATGGGGATCGGGAAAACTACGTTAATTTCCAGTTTGAACCAAACTATTTCGGATCAGAATATGATCGTTCCCGAAACACAGCTTACCGAATGACCATTATTCTGCCACCTGGTGTTGGTACGGAAGACGGCGTTTATTACAATCCTGAAAGATGGCCTGGCGAAAGTATCAGCGAGGCATCAACCACTACGGATGGCAGGGTCTTTTATTCCTGGTATACCGAAAATGCCAATGTGCACACAGCTTATCGCTTTGGCGCGGCTTTCCCAGCCTCCGCAGTGCCCGAAACAGCCATTAGCGCGGAAGAGGAATACAATTCACCATCTGCTGGTGGAAGCTCAGGTTTACAACGCTTTCTTAATTTTCTAAGAATTCAAGTACCTTTTTGGTTTTTCATTGCTATTTCCATATTAGTTGCCAAAAGGAAAAAGAAAAGAGAGTCAGCTCGTAGACTTGAATATCTCCCCCCAAAAATGTCAGTTGCTGGCAAGGGCATCAAGCGCGGCTTGACCGCTGTTGAAGCTGGTATCCTGCAGAAAGAGCCACTTGATAAAGTTCTGACCATGATCCTGTTTGGGCTTCTCAAGAAGCAAGCCGTCGCAGTCGTCAGTAAAGAACCGTTGTTGATTAAACCTACAGGAATTCAACCAGAAGGTTTGCACGAATATGAACAGGATTTCATCAATGCTCTATCAAATATCGGCCTAGCTGACAAAATTGCCTTACAAAAATTATGTATAAAATTAGTTACAAGTGTTGAAGAAAAAATGAAAGGTTTTAGTCTCAAAGAGACAAAAGCCTACTACAAAGACATCGTTCGAAGAGCCTGGATGGCAGTCGAAGGCGCACAAACGCCTGAGATCAAGAGCGCGCAGTACGACCATACCTTGGAATGGACCATGTTGGACGACAATTTTAATGCCCGTACGCATCAAACCTTTCTTAACCAACCGGTTTTCATACCACGATGGTGGCATCTTTACAATCCGGGTTACAGACCAACTGTTAGCACCGGGACGGGCGGCGGTTTGGGCTTGCCTGCTCCTTCATCTTCAGGTGGCAGCAGCTCAAAACCATCTTTCTCCATGCCCAATATTCCTGGTTCCGATTTTGCAGCGTCAATTATTAATGGCGCAGCTGGTTTTTCGTCCGGTGTTATTGGCAATCTAACTGGATTCACCAGTGGAGTGACCAGCCGAACTAATCCGGTACCTGTCACCCTGTCGAGCAGTGGCTCCAAGGGATTTCGCGGCGGCGGCGGAGGTGGAAGCTCCTGTGCCTGTGCCTGCGCCTGCGCGGGTTGTGCCTGCGCCTGTGCGGGTGGTGGACGCTAAGATGTCTTCTGCTAATTCCCTGGAAATAAAACCAGGAATTTATAAATTTGATATTTCTGAGGCAAACCAGAAATCAAGACTCCATCTGCGTGTTGACGAAGATTTGAGTGGCTTGTTGGTCATCAACGCCTCCAGGATCATTTATCTCAATCGCACAGCTATGCTGATGGCTTATTTGCACCTCTCAAAAGTTGATCGGAACATTGCCCTGAAAAAACTGTTGGCAACTTTTGAAATCAGCAGTAATCAACTACGAAAGGACTATCAAAAAACAATTGATACGATTGATGCCCTCATCGATGAGAACAGCGGCGCTTGTCCAATTTGTGACCTTGGTTTATCGGTTGACATGCCTTTCTCATCAAAACTGAGTGCGCCATATCGCATGGACCTGGCAATAACTTATCGCTGTAATCTTTCTTGCGCCCATTGTTACAACGCCAGGGAACGAAACTACCCTGAGCTTCCTACAAATGATTGGAAGAACATTCTTGACCAGCTGTGGCAAATCGGAATTCCGCACGTCGTATTTACAGGGGGTGAACCCACCCATAGAGACGATCTTCCCGACCTCATCCGTTATGCTGATCAACTGGGTATGGTAACTGGCATAAACACAAATGGTACTCGGCTGGGAGATCAAGGTTTTCTTGATAGCCTCGTCAAAGCTGGTTTGGACCACGTACAAATTACACTCGAATCTCACGCCCCGACCATTCACGATGCGATGGTCCAAAGACAAGGTTCCTGGCAAAAAACAATTGCTGGCATTCAAAACGTTGTTGACAGTAAGTTATATATGATGACGAACACAACGCTTTTGAGCAATAATGCCAAACAGTTATCAGACACTTTGGATTTTCTGGCTCAACTAAAAGTGCCCACCATTGGCTTGAATGCGTTAATTTATTCTGGAAAAGGAAAAGTGGTACAAACAGGATTGCGTGAAGAAGAACTACCGCCTCTCCTGGAACTTGCCATCCAAAAGACGAACCTAAATCACCAACGTCTGATTTGGTACACGCCAACTCAATATTGCCATTTTGACCCAATGATGCTTGATCTCGGAATCAAAGGCTGTACTGCTGCCTACTACAATATGTGCATTGAGCCTGATGGAAACGTGATCCCCTGTCAATCTTATTATCAGGCCGTAGGAAACATCTTGACTGATAAATGGAAAGCTATCTGGGAACATCCGCTTTGCATCGAGATCAGAGAACGTAATAACATTTCTGAAGAATGTCGTCTTTGCGACTTCCTGCAGGAATGTGGTGGAGGTTGCCCCCTGGCATGGGATCAACAAGCACCCAAAGCAATTTATAGAGACTTAATCTTTAATGGAGTTCCAAATGATTAAAAATCCACGCGCTTCTTCATCTTTAATTTCAGATTATTCCAGCGGTTTTTATACTTATCACACTCCAGCAGATTCACCGCTGCAATACCGCCTTCATTTAAGGGTTCTGCCAAATGAAAATGGTATTCTTATCATTAATGCATCTACAGTAATGCATCTCAATCAGACTGGCACTTACTTTGCCTGGGCTAAGATGCAAGGCGGCAGCGAAGATGAAACTCTGCATTTGATTCAAAAGCAATATAAGGAAGATATTAATCTTTTAAGAAATGATCTTCGCAACTTTATATCAGAAATTGAAAGTATTATTCAAAACACGGATCAGACACCGACAGTAACCAGCGCTGGCTTTAATATCGCCGAAGGTGAGGAACACCTCCAGATTCCTGTGCGGGCGAATCTTTGCCTGACATACCGTAACAAACCAGACGATCCTATTGATTTGTCGGAACAATCTACGACTAAATGGAAGAATAAGATCAAAGCAGCCTTTGATGCTGGAATTCCTCAGATACTTTTCTTTGGCGGTGAACCAACCTTGCGGGAGGATTTGCTCGAATTATTAGCCTATACGGAAGAATTAGGATTGGTTAGTGGCTTGATTACCTCTTCACAACGTGTTATAGAAGACCCTGATTTTATTCAAACTCTTATCGAAATCGGCCTCGATCACTTGGTTTTGGAAGTTGATCCAGATTTGATTCAGCCAAGTGAATTGAAACATATATTTGACCAGGATCTTTTCACCTGCATACGCTTTAAAGTCTCCCAATATCTTGATTTATTTGACTGGGTGCTTGAAGTTGTTGAACTTGGCGCAAACGCGCTAAACATCTACCCTGCCAATATAGATGACAGTCAGAAAACAGCTGAATTTCATCAGCAGTTGGTCAATCAAAATATAAATCTCGAACACAACTTACCTTTCCCTTTGACAGATGCAAAGGAAATAACACCAAAATTGTTTAGTCCTGACATTAATGAATATGATCCGGATTTTGACCTGGTATTTTTACCTGACGGAACTCCAGGCCCCGAGTCCACTAATAACCTTCCAATTGAGGACCTCGATTCGTAAAAATCGGGTAGACTAATAACAAACCAGAAACTTTGAGAGGAGCAGAAATGAAGATACCGGATTGGCATAATCGTTACCTACTTCAAGCCCGTTGGACCATTAATTTACGGCGTTTTATTTTTGACAAATTGAATGCGACCCAAGGTCAAACTGTCCTGGATGTTGGTGCCGGCACAGGTGCGCTCAATGATGATTTCAAAAATCATGGTCTCAAGCCTTACAGCCTGGAATTGGATCTTGAACGCGCTGCTTATGGAAAAAGCATCTATTCTGATGTCCCTGCTGTCAATGGAGATGGCTATCGTTTACCCTTCAAAGACAGAAGTTTTGATTTTACTTTTTGCCACTATTTCTTCTTGTGGTTGAAAGATCCTCAGAAAGTCGTCAAAGAAATGATTCGTGTCACCAAAAAAGGTGGTTACGTGATTGCAGCGGCTGAACCGGATTATCAATCCCGGATCGACTTTCCGGACCTTTTTACTGGTATCGGTCAGATGCAGAATCATTCGCTTAAATTTCAGGGAGTCAATCTTTCGATGGGACGCCAACTCGGTTGGATGTTCCGTAATGCCGGACTAAATACCGTCCAGCTCGGTTTGTTGGCTGGGCAATGGAAGCGACCTGTTGTGGATGAGTTTGAAGCCGAATGGGACATGATCGCTTACGATCTTGGTGGAATGGCTCCTATGCAGCGCATCCTCGAGATCAAGGACGAAGCAATGACCAGCTGGCTTAAGGGTGAAGCAACAATCTTTATCCCTACATTCTATGCACACGGCAAAGTTTAAATTTTAGGGAACAACTTTACAAATAACCTGATGAAAAAGACCAGACTTATACTTGTTCTTTTGGCTTTTGCTTTAATCCTTTCCAATCTTACAATTCCAGCAGTCGCCCAAAGCCCTGTCAACTGTAACCAAAACAGCGATGTTCAAACCATGCTCGATCAAATTAAAGAAGCCAGTGTGGCTAGGTGGATCTGTGATTTGAGTGGTGAAAATCCCGTTCTAATTGGGAACAAAGAATACCTTATTAAAACCCGTTACACATCAGAATTGTTCAACCCGAATAATAATAATGCAAAAGTATATCCATACCTTGTCCAGGAACTAATCAAGTATGGTTATGTATATGGAACCACCTTACAAAATCATAGTTATGCGTTCAATACCTACGCACCCATCAACCTTGATCGGACAATTCCTAATCCGCCACCTATGGAGATAGAGATGGTCAGTGCCAGTAATTTGGTGCTCACAATCCCTGGGCATGGACCAAACGCAAACCAACAGGTGCTGATGACCGCTCATCTTGATAGCACTTCTAACAAACCAACAACAGAGGCTCCTGGCGCGGAAGATAATGCCAGTGGAGTCTCTGCACTGATGGAAGCTGCCCGTCTCTTCCGCAATTACAAATTTGACCGCACCATCAAGATCATCTTCTTTACCGGAGAAGAACAAGGCTTGTTTGGCAGCAAAGCTTACGTCAAGGATTTTCGTTCTGACGTCACACAAAACGTCCTTGGCGTAGTCAATTTGGATATGTTTGGCTATGACAATGATCATGATAAATGTATAGAGTTGCATGTCGGCACGCTACCCACTTCCAATACCATTGGAACTTGTTTCACATCTGTTATCAATAACTACAATCTGGAAGTCAGCGTTGATTATCTGCTTTCTGAAGCTATCCGCGCTTCTGATCACTCACCTTTCTGGGATGCTGGAGTTGGAGCCGTTGAAGTGCTGGAAAATTTCGATTATCACTCATCTTCCTATGGCTGTAACGGCGTGCGTGATCGCAACCCCAATTACCACAAGACAACCGACAAGATTTCCAACATGTATCTTCCCGCTACACACCGAATCGTGCAGGCCGGCGTTGGCACCGTTGCCAGCATGGCTGGGCCTATGGGCACATGTTTCGCTACTGACCCAGTTTTAACTGTAACCCCACAGGTAGATAGTATTCTACTCACCTGGTCAGAGATTGAGGGCGCTGAAGTTTATCGTATTCACCGGGGAACCAATACCTGTGATGGTGAAATGCCTCTGTTGGCTGAAGTTACAACAAACAGCTATATAGATAGCGACATTGTCTATGACCAGGATTACTTTTACACAATTCTTGCGGCTGAGGCTGAAGGTGTTTGCCTCTCACAGATGTCCAACTGCGTGAATGAGAACGTTCCCAAACCAGAAGAACCGCCAGATGTATATTATCAATACTTGCCTTTGGCTATTTCATCTGAATAACAAATAATTAAAAACAATTTTAAGAGGCTGTCCCAAAATTATGTTGGCAGTCTAATATTCTTTTTATATGTTTTACAGAGTCCTTTGTATCCAGAAAGCGTATCTTAGCTCTAAAAGTTTTCTTGTTTCAATCATAGTTATTTTGTCTGGGCGACCTGGTCGTTGATAAATTTTGTACAGGGCTTTGGCTGGTGAAGAAACCTGGTCTTTAAAATCCACTGTTTTTTCCAGCAATTCTATTAAATCCTGCCGTTTTACGATAATAAACCCTTGTTTGGTTTCAAAGGCTATATGGTCGGCTCCCCCCCATATAACCAACCCTCATCATAGTCACGTACACCATGCAGTTCTATCCAGACAAGTTTATCCTGAGGATATGGATCACTGCGTCTGATTCTCTTCATTGCTTTAACGTCAACACGGGATTGTTCACCGTCTTTTTCAATAAAAAAATCCCAATGTTCATGTATGTCTTGCTGTTTGTTTGCCGGCGTGACTTTCCAGCCTTTGGCTTCTGCCAGTTCTTTAAATTTAAATTGTGCACTTTCCCCTATTTCCAAACTATCTTTTCGGTCGTATTTATTCCGTCTACTCAAAAATTAAACTATGTCCAGCTTAAGTTGATGCAAAGTGGGAGTATTTTCGAGCCTGGTTCGAGCTAGTTCACAGTAGCCTTCGTCCACATCAAAACCAATTCCAACTCTGTCTGTTTCGCCGGCAGCGATTAGGGTTGATCCACTGCCTAAAAACGGGTCAAGTACCGTATCCCCCACAAAGGAAAATAGTTTGATGCAACGTCTGGGAAGTTCAACAGGAAAAGGAGCAGGATGTCCGATACGTTTTTTCGATTCGCCATTAAAAGTCCATACTCCGTTGGTCCAGGCTAAAAACTCTTCTTTTGTTATATCTGTATCCCGATCAGTTTTAGTCTTCTTCCATTGTTCTTTATAGAGAATGACAATGACTTCAACCGGAGCGATAACATAGGGTGCGGTTGCCGACTTGAAGGACCCCCAGGCTGTTCTTCTGGAGATATTACCTTCATTCCAAATAACAGTTGAATGATATTTCCAGCCGATTTCTTTTGCAATTGTGGTTAAATCTGCGCAGACACTCTGCTGTCCACCCTTGTTTTTATCAAGTGGGATATTTAAACAAAAACGACAGGAAATTTTAGCAAATTTATAAGCTTGGGTCATCCAATCACGACTAAATTGTAAATATTCCTCATAACTCATCTGGTCGTCATGGCTATTGTATTTAATATCTACATTATATGGTGGTGATGTAACAATTAAATCAACTGTCTCTGTTTGGATAGCGGTGGTGTTCAAAAAATCATCGCAATATATGGTTAGATCTTTCAAAGTATAAAAACTTTTAGACTTCATAATGGGGTTAATCATACCATGCTACAATTTGAATCATCCCTAAATTTAGGTGAATAATTCTGTTAACTATACTGAAACTGTAAATTTTGGATTAAAAATAGAAACCCTCCCTATTTGATGTAGTGAGGGTTATCCATCCACCATATCCAAAGTTTTTGAGGTCGGGGCGAAAGGATTCGAACCTTCGACCTCTTGCACCCCATGCAAGCACGCTAGCCGGACTGCGCCACGCCCCGATAGGCAGTTATTATACACATTCCTGTTTTTTCTGCAAGACTTTCAATAAACATCACAACTTATCTGTTAACTTTATTCAAACAGGATTCGCTCAAGCTTGTCTGTTTCCAGGTCCAGAAACACGAAACTTCTCATTTCAAGTTTTCTGCCACCTAAAGCCCCAGGATTAATTACACGGGTTTTCCCAATCCATTCATCCCGATAACGATGAGTGTGACCATGAAGAACGTAATTGTATTTTCCACTCTCAACTGCAGTGTTCAATCTCCAATGATCATGCCCATGAGTAACATAAAATTGTTTACCATTTAGATCCAAATCAATGAAATCAGCAGAAAGATTATCATCACGATACCAGGAAATTTGCTGTTTAATCTCGTGAGGATAATCTCCATTACCGTAGACAAGATAAATTCGGAACTCTCCAAAATAATCCATGATTCTAGGATCGGTTAGATCGCCACAATGAATAATTGTGTCAATACCAGAATCTTCAATTTTCTTTCTTGCTAACTGTGAATTATTGATATTGTTATGTGTGTCACTCAATATTGCAATTTTCATCCTGGTCCTTTTCAAAGGATATTTTAGCTTAATAGCTTCCCTATGGTAAAATTTAATGTAAGTTATTATGAATCGGAGTCAAACCTATGGCAACCTCACTTGAACAAGGAATTGAAGCAGCCAAATCTGGTCTAATGGAAGAGGCGCTCGCGCATCTCAAAGACGCGATTGTTGAAGAACCCGAAAACGCCAATGTATGGGTTTGGCTTTCAGCTATCATTGAAGACGAAGAAAAACAAACCATCTTCCTAAAAAAAGCGCTCGAAATTGACCCCGGAAACCGACCAGCACAACGTGGACTAGCCTTTATTGAACGTAAAAAATACATTCCGCCGAAGCCTGGTGAGAAACTTTCTGATTATACCCACCCTATTGGTGTATTCAAAAGTCCGGCTCAAGCTGCCTCTCACATTGCGAATGATAATCCGATTCCACAAGTTGTTAGTAAACCACAATCCACACCTCAAACAGCGACTCCAATGAGTCAAAAAGAAAGCGCAGGCTTTCTTTCTAAACGGAAACCCTGGCTTGACATTCTATTGTACGGTTTTACGCTGATGGTTTTTATAATTATCGGAATCCTAGTTGGCTCAACCTTACTTGAAATCGATATCCCATTCCTGCAAAAACAGGCTACCATTCTTGAGGTTTTACCACCTGCCAATGGCGTTTTCCTGCTCGAAGAAGAAATCTACACTGAAATGATGATGAATCAGGCAATTCCTGAAGATTTATCCGGAATCCCACTCACTGCAAATCAGACGCCATCTATCGTAGTTTATTCACCTTTGGTGAATATCAATAAGCTTCAATTGCTTGATGAACAAGAACAAGGAATTGCATACACGAGCACCCCTGCAGAAAAGGATTCTCACCTTATTACTTTTTCAACCGACCTTAATCCAGGCAGATATTGCCTTGTTTATCCCCTCAATGAAACCAAAGGAGAGAATCTCTACTGGTGCTTGATTGTTAGCGAAAATTAAGAATATTGATCTAAATAAAATATTTGCAGGAGCTCACCATCGAACTAAATACTATTGTTGAAAAAATGTCCCTTGCTGATGAGATTATTTCTTATCAGGTTTACTCCCCCTATATTGCAAAAAAAGCCAAACCTGGACAGTTTGTCATCCTTCGCATCAGCGATTCTGGCGAAAGGGTTCCGTTAACAATTGTTGATCAGAACTTGGAAAATGGAACCATTCGATTGATCGTACAAACCGTCGGGAAGAGCACATCACGGCTTGAACAGATTCCGGTAGGGCAAACTATCCACGATGTATTGGGACCACTTGGTAACCCATCTGAAATTAAGCTCTTTGGCAAGGTTTGTGTTGTAGGTGGTGGAGTGGGTGCTGCAGTCGCCTATCCCGTCGCGAGAGCACTGAAACAAGCCGGTAATGAGGTAACATCAATTGTTGGTGCCCGTAATAAAGACATGCTTATTCTCAAAGAAGAGCTTGAAGTGGTCAGCGACCACCTGTATTTCGCAACCGATGACGGTAGTTTTGGCTACAACGGTTTCGTCACAGGCAAACTTCAGGAATTGCTGGACAACAAGCAACATTTTGATTATGTTCTCGCAATTGGCCCTCTGTTTATGATGAAAGCAATTGCAGAACTCACCCGCCCTTACCAAATCCCGACAACCGTCAGTCTTAATACAATCATGGTGGATGGTACTGGCATGTGCGGTGGTTGTCGTGTTCAGGTCGGGGATGAAACTCTTTTCACTTGCGTTGATGGACCCGAGTTTGATGGTCATTTGGTTGATTATGAGAGCATCATACAACGCAACCGTGCCTATAAAGACGATGAAGACTGTCGTTTGGACGCCAGCATTGCAGATCTTGATGAAACAAAATTTCTTGATGAAATAGTTATCCATGAAAAACAGCGCCAGGAAATGTCTGAATTGCCTGCCACCACTCGAATCCGTAGTTTCGATGAAGTCGCGCTGGGTTTTACAGAAGAACAAGCACTTGCCGAAGCATCTCGTTGTCTTCAATGTCGAAGACCGCAATGTGTTGAAGGTTGCCCGGTTTCTGTCCAAATCCCAGAATTCATTGCCCTGATTAAAGAGAAAAAATATGTCGAAGCTGGCTTAAAGATTAAGGCGGACAATTCCCTGCCTCGTGTTTGTGGTCGGGTATGTCCACAAACCGAGCAATGTGAAGGCTCCTGCATTTTGCACAAAAAAGGTCAGCCCATCGCGATTGGCGCGCTGGAACGATTCGCTTCTGATAAATTGGCAGAAGCAGAATTAGAAGTCACTGCCCCAAGATTAGCTGAAAAACATCCCAAGGCAGCCATGATCGGTTCTGGACCGGCAAGTTTGACTTGCGCGGGTGACCTGGCAAAAGCGGGAGTAGAGGTTACCGTGTTTGAGGCTTTCCATGACTATGGAGGCGTTTTACGCTATGGCATCCCTGAATTCCGCTTGCCTAAAGACATTGTTTTTCAGGAAGTGGAGGAACTTAAGAACCTTGGCGTTAAATTTGTCGCAAACACATTGATTGGCGCAACATTCTCTGTCGATGAACTGCTTGAGGATTATGGCTACGACTCCATATTCATCGGCACGGGCGCTGGCTTGCCAAGATTCTTAGGAATTCCAGGCGAAAACCTGGTTGGCATCTATTCAGCAAACGAATTCTTAACCCGAATCAACCTAATGAAAGCCTATCAATATCCTTTTGTCGATACTCCCATCCACAACCTCCACGGGAAAATAGTTGGAATCTTTGGTGGAGGCAATACTGCGCTTGATTCCGCGCGCGTTGCAGTAAGACTCGGCGCAAAAGAAACCTCTATCATCTATCGTCGCAGTGAAACAGAAATGCCCGGCCGAAAAGAAGAAATCGAGCATGCCATCTCAGAAGGCGTACATTTTTCCTATCTCCGCAATCCGGTCGCATTTCATGGAGATGAATACGGAAATCTTACCTCAGTTCGTTTGCATCAGATGGAATTGGGCGAGCCTGATTCAAGTGGCAGACGTCGTCCAATAGTAATCCAGGGTTCTGAATATGATTTTCCGATTGACATTGCGGTGATTGCTATTGGGAATGGATCAAATCCGATCATCCACAACAAGACACCTCAAATTGAAGTGAATAAATACGGGAATATCATCACCAATCCTGAAACTTCAGAGACAACAATGAAAGCTGTTTACGCCGGTGGCGATATCGTAACCGGTGGTGCAACGGTTATCCTGGCAATGGGTGCCGGAAGAAAAGCTGCCGCTTCAATGCTCACTCATTTTAAAGAGCTTGGTTACCAGTTATGACCAAAATTACCTGTTTAGGAGCTGGTAGTGCCTCATTTGGCTTGAGCACTCTGATAACTCTTCTTGAAAGTGACACCCTGAATGGTTCAGAGATTGCATTGGTAGATACAAATCAGGAATCCCTTGATTTGATTTCGAGTCTTGCAAACTGGCTGAATAATGAATTAAATGCCGGAAAGCGAATCAGCAGTCATTCTTCACACAAAACCGCTTTAAAAGGCTCAGATTTCGTCATTAGTGCCATCGAGGTGCAACCTCGTGAGCAATTATGGCAACAAGACTTTGAATTAAGCCGTAAGGTTGGTCTGCGCCAGCCTTACGGCGAAAATGGCGGACCTGGGGGCTTTGCGCACGCAGCGCGGAATGTGAATTCAGTGCTCGAAATCGTTCGGGACATGGAAGCTCAGTGCCCGGAAGCGCTTTTCATCAATTTTACGAATCCAATGCATCGGATCTGTTATCTGATCAATGAATACAGCAACATTCGGGTCGTCGGGCTCTGTCATCAGATCGCCAGCGGCTACGCCATGGTCGCAAAAGCGCTTGCGCCCATCTATGGGATCAATGGCGCGGATGCTTTCCTAAGCACACATGCTGATCCAGCCAACGATGGTCCGCAACACCATCTTGCCCGTCAGGGAATGGAAAAGTTTAAGGTCGAGGCTGTTGGGTTAAATCACTTTACCTGGATGCTCGGTCTGACCGACCGCCAAACTGGCGATGACTTATATCCCCTCTTTCATCAATACTGGCAAAAATTGCCTGAAAGTTTTGAACCGCTCACTCGCAGGGTCTATGAATATTTCAAATTATTCTCGATCCCCGGGGACGAACACTTATGCGAATACCTCCCCTGGATGTCTTCAGAACGCACAAGACCCTGGGAAAAATATGTCCTTTCGCTCTATGATTGGAAGTATTTTGATGGCAGTCGCGACAGACTTTGGCATAAAATCGCACAGGATATTCGTGAGCGCAGTAATGTTCAGGATTATCTTCAGGCGCATTCTGAAGGAGCGGTCGAGATTATCGAAGCAATTTTGAAAGATGAGAAACTGGATTGGGAAGCGGTCAACGTTCCCAATCAGGAAAGTATTACGGGATTACCCAATAACGCCATTGTTGAACTACCTGCTAAAATAAATTCAAATGGTTTCGCTTCGCACAAAGGGTATGAGTTGCCAAAAGGCATACTTTCTTTACTTCAACGAGAAGTAATGACCAGCCAGCTTTGTATCGATTCGATCGTTCATGCCGACCGTCAGCTTGCAATTCAAAGCCTCCTGCTTGACCCGGTCGTGGATGACCTTGATACCGCTTCAGCCATGTTTGATGAGATTCTGAGATCCAACCGGCAGTTTCTGCCGCAATTCAATTAAAAGAAAGAATAAAAAATGTCAAACCCTAAAATCATAGATATCGATCCTTTGAACCAGATCGACGATAATCAAAGAAGAAATTTTTTTGAACCGCTCTCAACACGCGGTATTCCGCGTTGGTTGGTTCTGGTTTTGGGCCTGCTTGGCCTGGTTTATGTGCTCAACCCAACGCTTGGGCTGATTGAATTCCTGCCAGACAACTTACCGATCATTGGCAATCTCGACGAAGGCGCGGCATATTTGATGCTGATGTATGGGATCATTGAGTTGTTGCATGGCAAAAAAGGTTCGTAAAAAGCAAATATTAAATAGGGTGGATAATATGGGTTATGTCTTTGTTTTTTAGGAGGTCGCGAGAACCCATAAGTGTGTTGCATCATGACCTTATATATTGCATATTGGATTGAAATTACCAGAAGAAGGGTCAATCAATTACCCTAACGGGACTTTGCCCAAACAATAGAAAGAGGCTGTCCCAAAAGGGCAGCCTCTATGTATGAAAACAATAAAAAGAAAGTTGCTATGCAGTTGCAAGCTTAGCAATGTTATGAGATATACACAGAATACCCCACTCTGTACTCACATTCTCC